>ERZ780207.1720-NODE-1720-length-17799-cov-2.872069_pt1 | contig 17799 bp, 20 predicted proteins | sample MGYA00510977_ERZ780207 | MGnify/ENA primary metagenome ERZ780207 (study PRJEB29588, sample SAMEA2151383) | human gut metagenome | biome: human gut; feature: human-associated habitat; material: faeces | place: Denmark | collected 2008/2010 ... | reverse complement strand
GATGAGGTGGAGGCTTCTGTATGCGCTATTTTCGCAACTCGTTCTTGAATTGGCGGCGTGCGGCGAAGAAGCTGCGGAGCAGGGCGGTGGCTTCGTCGGCAAGCAGTCCGCCTTCGATGCGTGCACGAGGATGAAAAGGCGGTCGGGCGGCGAACACGCGATAGCCGCGTTTTGGGTCGGGGGCGCCGTAGACTATGCGGCTTATCTGTGCCCATCCGATTGCGCCGGCACACATGGCGCAAGGCTCGACGGTGACGTATAGCGTGCAACCTGTCAGATATTTCCCGCCCAGACGCGTGGCTGCCGCCGTGATGGCCTGCATCTCGGCGTGGGCGGTGACGTCGTTGAGGGCTTCGGTCAGATTGTGTCCGCGTCCGATGATGGCGCCTTTGGGACTGACGACGACGGCGCCGATAGGCACCTCGTCGGCTTCGGCCGCGCTGCGGGCTTCTTCGAGAGCCCGGCGCATGAATTGTTCGTCAAGCTGCTGCTGTGTCATGGCTGTGTGAAGGTACGAAACGTGCCGATAGCTCCCAGAGAATGTAGATCGGCAGGAAAACTACGGTAAGAGTGAACGGATCGCCCGTAGGGGTCACCACGGCGGCGAGTATAAGCAGCACGACCACGGCGTGGCGCCGGTAGGACGAGAAGAACGAGCGCGTCAGCAGTCCCGTTTTCCCCAGTAGCCATGCCAGAAGCGGAAGCTCGAAGATTATTCCCATGACGAGAATCAGCATCAGAAAATTGTCCATATAGGAATCGAGCGAAATCTGATTCGGAACAAGCTCGCTGACCTGATAGCCGGCGAGAAAGCGCAGTGTCAGCGGGAATACGAGGAAATATCCGACCGCCACCCCGATGAAAAACATCACGTTGCCGAACAGGAAAGCCGTGCGCGCTCCGCGTTTCTCGCGTTCATACAGGCCGGGAGCGACAAAGCTCCAGAGAAGATAAATGATTATCGGGAACGAGAACACCAGAGCGAGCCAGAAACTTGTCGATATATGGATAAAGAACTGGCTGGCAAGCTGAATGTTGATGAGGCTGACGCTGAAATCGGCGTTGAAGTCGGGGGTGATGCCCCTGACCGAGCCGAGCGACGCAAGCAGACCGTAGAGGCAGAAATCGGGGCGTGTAGGCGCCAGGATTATGCGGTCGAAAATCTCTGGCATGGCCGCGAAGAACACGATTGCCATAAGAATCACGACGGCTCCGGCGCGCAGCAGAACTCCGCGAAGGGCGTCGACGTGATCCCAGAACGACATCTCGCCAAGATTGCCATCGGCCATCACTTGGCTTTTTTATCGGAAGCCCCGTCGGTGGAATTTATCTCGTCGCTGATGTCGTTCATTCCCTGTTTGAAGGAACGCACACCTTTTCCGAGTCCTTTCATAAGCTCGGGAATCTTTCGGCCTCCGAAGAGAAGAAGAACAACGAAAACGATGATGACGATCTCGCCGGTGCCGAGGTTCAGAAATCCTGGTAGCATATATAAATAGCGGTTGTTTAGCGGTTAAAGATATGTCTTGGTGCAAAGTTAGCGCTTAAAATTCGAAAAATAAGCGTTTGAGTGGCAAAAAAACCTTAACTTTGCAGCCACTAAAAATCATTCACAATTTCGAAATGAGTAAAAAAGCTTTTGTATTTCCCGGCCAGGGATCTCAGTTCACCGGCATGGGCAAGGATCTTTACGAGAATAATGCCAAGGCCCGCGAGATGTTCGACAAGGCCAACGAGATTCTCGGTTTCAAAATTACCGACGTGATGTTTGAAGGCACAGCCGACGACCTCAAGCAGACCAAGGTCACCCAGCCGGCAGTGTTTCTCCATTCGGTTGTTCTCGCTGCCACGATGGGCGACGAATTCAATCCCGACATGGTAGCCGGCCATTCGCTGGGCGAGTTCTCGGCCCTTGTTGCCGCCGGAGCCATGGCCTTCGAAGACGGTCTGAAGCTTGTCGCAGCCCGCGCCCGCGCAATGCAGAAAGCCTGCGAGGCCAAGCCCTCGACAATGGCTGCCGTGCTCGCTCTTCCCGACGAGAAAGTCGAGGAAATATGTGACTCAGTGGAGGGAACTGTAGTAGCCGCCAACTATAACTGCCCGGGCCAGATCGTTATTTCGGGAGAGATTGAGGCTGTCGACGCTGCCTGCGCCAAGGCTCTCGAGGCCGGCGCCAAGCGCGCCCTCCGCCTGCCTGTCGGAGGCGCATTCCACTCGCCGCTGATGGAGCCGGCCCGCCAGGAGCTCGCCGCAGCCATCGAAGCCACTGAGTTCTCGACGCCGCGTGTGCCCGTCTATCAGAATGTCGATGCAAAACCCCACACCGACCCTGCCGAAATCAAGGCCAACCTCGTCGCTCAGCTCACAGCTCCCGTGCGCTGGACCCGCAGTGTCCAGAACATGATCGCCGACGGCGCAACGGAATTTATCGAAGTCGGGCCGGGCAAGGTTCTCCGCGGACTTGTCGGCAAAATCGACCGCAGCGTGGCCACCGACGGCCGTCAGTAATGACAGTCGACTATCAGACCTTACCCAACGGGCTGCGTCTGGCGTTACGACGCCTGACGTCGCCCGTTGAAATTTGCGGCCTCGCCGTCGATGTCGGCAGCCGCGACGAGAGTGCCGGCGAAGAGGGTCTGGCCCATCTTGTCGAGCACACCATTTTCAAGGGCACCGACCGGCGACGTGCGTCCGACATCAACCGGCGCATGGAAGCCGTAGGCGGCGAGCTCAACGCCTATACCACCGAGGAAGAGACATTTGTCTATGCCGTGGCGCCCCGCGGCAATGCCGCCCGCGCCATCGATCTCATCGCCGACCTGATCAAGAATTCGCGTTTTCCGGCGCGTGAGGTCGACAAGGAGAAGGAGGTTGTCTGCGACGAGATAGATTCATATCTCGACACCCCCGGCGAGGGTATCTTTGACGACTTCGAGGAACTTGTTTATGAAGGATCGTCGCTGGCCCATAATATACTCGGCAGCAAAACCGATGTCATGCGCCTCGACGGTTCGGACTGCCGCCGTTTTCTCGACAGGTTCTACACGCCGGGTCACATGGCGTTCTTCTATCAGGGGGACGCCCGGCGCGGTGCAATAGAGCGCCTCGTGGAACGCCATCTCGGATCGCTGTCGAATCCCGAGACCGACCGGCGGCGTGTCACACCCGCGCCCTGTGCTCCGTTCGCCATCCGCCGCAGCCGCGGACTCCATCAGGCCCATTGCCTCACAGGGGCGCGCACTGGAGGACTCGATTCACCGTTGCGCCTGGCTACCGAGCTCGTCACTAATATTCTCGGAGGGCCGGGGATGAACTCGCTGCTCAATGTCGAGCTGCGCGAGAAACGCGGTCTTGTCTATAATATCGACGCTTCGACGTCGCTTCTGAGCGATACCGGCCTTGTTACAGCTTATCTGGGCTGCGACTATGCCGACACCGACCGCTGTCTGGCCCTGGTCGGCCGCGTCTTCGACAGCCTCGTCCGCATGCCGCTCACGGCCCGCAGACTTGCCGCCGCCAAGAAGCAGTATCTCGGACAGCTGACCGTAGGCAGTACGAACCAGGAGAGCACCGCTCTGGCAATGGGGCGGTCGGTGCTCCGCTTCGGGCGAGTTGCCACATTCGGCGAGCTGGCCGCGCGAATCGAGTCGATAACAGCCGACGAAGTCCTCGCCGCCTCCGAGGCTCTGCGGAGCGAAGTCTGTTCGTCGCTTGTACTCTGCTGACAGTATTATCATATTCGGCCTTTTTGTTGGTCGAAAAGTTGAAGCCTGAGACCGAATATCATTCTTTTTTGCTAATTTCGTCGTCATAATGAAGATCGCACATATCGACCTTGGAGAACGTCCGGTTGTTCTGGCGCCTATGGAAGACGTCACCGACCGCTCTTTCCGCCTGATCTGCAAAGAGCAGGGCGCTTCGGCGACCTACAGCGAATTTGTCAGTGCCGACGCCCTGATACGCTCTATCGCCGCCACAACTCGCAAGCTTTCGATAGATCCCGGCGAGCGTCCGACAGCCATTCAGATTTATGGCCGCGATGTAGTCTCGATGGTAGAGGCCGCACGCCTTGTAGAAGAGGCCGGCCCTGACTTCATAGACATCAATTTCGGATGTCCCGTGAAGAAGGTGGCCCATAAAGGGGCCGGAGCCGGAATGCTGCGTAATATTCCGCTGATGCTCGAGATAACGCGCGAGGTTGTCAAAGCCGTCAAGCTTCCGGTCACTGTCAAGACGCGCCTTGGCTGGGACTGCAACAATATAATCATCGCCGACCTCGCCGAGCAGCTTCAGGACTGCGGCATCGCGGCTCTGACCGTGCATGGCCGCACGCGCTCACAGATGTATACCGGCGAGGCCGACTGGGAAACGATTGCCCGTGTCAAGGAGAATCCGCGGCTGACGATACCTCTTATCGGCAACGGCGACATAACCTCGGGCGAAAAGGCTCGCGAGGCTTTCGACCGTTACGGTGTCGACGGCATTATGGTAGGCCGGGCGTCGATAGGCGCCCCCTGGATTTTCAACGATATCAACCGCGCGCTCGGTCGCGGAGGTGCCGAACCCTCGATGCTCGACAAATTCCGTCTATTGCGGCGTCAGATTCTCGAGAGCGTAGAGCGCATCGACGAATATCGCGGCATTCTCCATATCCGCCGCCATCTGGCAGCTTCTCCGCTGTTCAAGGGTATTCCCAATTTCCGCCCGACGCGCATCGAGATGTTGCAGGCCGACACTCTCGACAGGCTGATGGGAATAATCGACCGCGTTGAAAATATGCTTAACGAAAACGAAAACTTAGGGTTATGAAGAAAATTCTGACAATTTTTCTGTTTGTTCTGACGGTAATCGCCGCCATGGCCAACGACAAGATTGAGACCTATTCGATAAAACTCTCGGAGTTCAGCCGGCTCAAGGTTGTCGACGCCGTCAATGTCGATTATATCTGTTCGCCCGATTCGGCCGGGACAGCTTTCTTCGAGGCTACGGCCGCGCAGGCTTCTCTGATAGGATTCCGCAATAACAACGGCCAGCTCGAAATTTCGTTTACGACCGAAGTGGCACCGATGACCAAACTGCCTGTCGTACGCGTCTATTCGACGTTTCTGACTTCGGTAGAGAACGACGGAGACTCGACTGTCAGAGTGCTCAATGTGGCCTCGTGTCCGGAATTCAAAGCGCGACTTGTCGGCAACGGACGTCTCAGCGTCAGGAACATAGAGGCAACAAAAGTCAAGGCGTCGCTGTCGACGGGCAACGGCACTCTCGCCATAACCGGAAAATGCGATGAAACCGTTCTGAATCTTGCCGGAACGGGCACGATTCAGGCCGATGGACTTGAGGCTGTCGCCGTCAGCTGCCGGGCCGCCGGAACAGGTTCGATAGGCTGCTATGCCACCAAGGAGCTTAAAGTGAAGGGACTCGGCTCGACAAGCATCTTCTATCGCGGCAATCCGAAGATAAAGAAAACTGCCATCGGCGTCAAGATTCAGCCTCTCTGACGCTATGGAGTCCGGGGAAAACACCAGACTTGCGCTGGCCCGCACGATAAAGTGGAACATCATCGACAAGGTGTCGAGTCAGGTGCTCTATGCCGTAACTGGAATCGTGCTGGCAAGGATGCTCTCTCAGGCCGATTTCGGTCTTGTGGGCGCCATAATGGTGTTTCAGGCGTTTGCCCAGCTTCTTATCGACAGCGGTTTTTCGAGCGCTCTTATACAGCGTAAGAATCCTACGCCTGCCGACTATTCCACGGTCTTCTGGACTAATATGGGGATAGCGGTGGCGCTGTATATCGTTCTGTGGTTTCTTGCTCCGGCCATTTCGGGACTTTTCAACGGAGGAGAGCTGCTGACGGTTCTGGCGCGCGCGATGTTCGCCACTTTTATAATCAATGCCGCTTCGATAGTTCAGACAAACAGGCTTATAAAGCAGATGAACGTCAGGCCTGTCGCGCTGTCGAACTCGGCGGGACTTGTTGCGGGAGCGGTCGCAGGTATATGGCTTGCCATTGCCGGTTACGGAGCGTGGGCCATAGTCTGGCAGGCTGTCGCCAACGGCGTTGTCAAGGGAGCATTGCTGTGGTGGTTCGGCGGATGGATTCCGGAGCTTGTGTTCTCACGCCGTTCGCTGAAAGAGTGCTTCAGAGTCGGGGTAGGAGTCATGGGCAGCTCATTCCTTAATACCGTGTTCCAGAATATCTATGCTTTTTTCATCGGTAACCGGGTGGGGCTCGTTGCTCTCGGCTATTATACCCAGGCCGACAAATGGAGCAAGATGGGAGTTATGTCGCTCAGTCAGGTGCTGACATCATCGTTTCTGCCCGTCCTGTCGAAAGATCAGGACGACCCCGTCCGTTTCGCTGCCGCCACGGCGCGCATGAACCGGCTGACGGCTTATCTTCTTTTCCCGGCGATGGGCTTTCTTGCGGTAATGGCTACGCCTATCTTCCATGCGCTGTTCGGAACGAAATGGGACGCGGCGATCGCCCTGTTTCAGCTTCTGCTGCTCCGCGGCGTGTTCACGGTTCTCTGTCAGCTCTATAACAATTATATTCTCGCACTGGGGCGCAGCCGCTTGCTTGTCATAACCGAGGCACTCCGCGACGGAGTGGCCCTCGCCGCTATCGTTGCCACGCTCCCGGTGATAGCTCTTTCGGGGCCTGACGATGTTGTCGAGGGGGTGAGGATATTTCTGTGGGGACAGGTTGGTGCGACATTCGTAGCGTGGGCGGCCACCCTGATAATGACAGTGCGCGTTGTCGGAAGCCATGCATCGTGTCGGGGTTTCCTCCGCGACCTTGCGCCATACGCTGTCATGACGCTGCCGCTTATGGCCGCGATGTGGGGCCTGTCGCAGGTCATCGCCAACGTCTGGTTTCTTATGGCAGCGCAGATCGCCGTTGGAGTTGGGCTGTATATGGGGGCTAACGCTCTTCTCGGTTCGCGCATTCAGGCCGACGCGATCGCTTATCTTCGCGGGCGTCTGTGAGGTCAGAACATCAGGCCCGCGTTAATTGAAAATTCCTGTGAGTTAGTCGAGTAGTAGTTTATTCCGGCGCCGTCGGTCGACAGGAAGTGCCGGTTCGGCGTCAGGCCGACAGAATATACGACCGAGAACCGGAATATCTTTACGTTGGCGATCAGAGCCGCCTCCCACAGGCAGTTGACCCTCTGCGGAGTGCCCCTGTCGAAAGCTACGTGGTAGCCCGGAATGAGGGAGTTGGTCGGATCGATGATTTTCTGGACAAGTCCTACGGTCAGTGCCGGCCCTGTCGCCACGCTCAGCGCGCACGACCGGCTCAGTCTGTAGCGATACATGGCGTGCACCGGGAAATAAAGCCCCATGAGTTCGATCCGCTTTGTTTCGGCGTCGTTCTTGCATGAATATACTTCGCCGAAGATTCCGGTAGACAGGCCGATGCCGCGATAGAACACCGGCTCGAACGGAACTCCGAATCTGATGCCCTGCATCGGGCCTCCTTCGCCGAAATAGTTGACCCGGTTCCGGCTTCCGCCGCTCGAATATGTATACCATTTCATCGAGTAGCTGACGCTGAAGCCCCAGAGCCTGTCGCCGATCCAGTTCAGCGATCCGGCCGAGGCAGCCACGGCTGCAACGCAAGTCAGACAACATAGAATTATTCTTCGCATAGCAGGGAAAGTTTACTTTATTAGCGGTGTTCGATGGCGAATCCGTTACGGCCTGTGCCGCAGAGCGGACATCTGACGGGGGCTTTTCTGCCATGCTCGGAATATCCGCAGACCGGACAGATCCATTCGACAGCCTGTTTCAGAGTGCCGGAGACGCTGCACTCAAGGCTCCCGGCAAGATCGGCGAACAGCTCTTCGTGGTTAATCTCGGCCTTTGAGATGCTTTTGAAAAGCATGGCTATATCCTTAAAGCCTTCGTCGAGGGCTGTCGATGCGTAGCTGGCATATATGTCGCTCCACTCGGCGCGTTCGTTGTCGCGAGCGCGGCAGAGGTTTTCGAGAGAGTTGCCGGCGATGTCGGCGCGGTATGATGAGGCGATTCTGATGTCGCCCCCTTCGAGACGGCTCAGCAACAGACGGCTGTGGGCCAGCTCCTGCCGGGCAACGTCGTCGAACGCGCGGCCGATCTGTTCGTAACCCTCGGTGCGCGCAGCCTCGGCATATATCGTATATCTGGCGAAGTCCTGCGATTCTCCGGCGAAAGCCGCCATAAGATTATGCTCGGTTGTTGTGCCTTTTATCGTTCTTGTTTCCATGGTTGTCGTTTTAAGGAAATTGTGGATCAGTTATTATTTATATAAGTATGTGATTTTATATAAATAACAACCGCAGAACCCGTGTTGTTCGGCTCTGCGGCATTAAATGATTCTTACGCCCGGTCAGTCGTGGTTCTTGACGGGAACCTGACGATGGAATTCTTCGCGGAACGAGATTATTGTCTCTGTGCGGCCAACGCCGAGGGTCTGGAGCTTGCGGTGGATAAAGTCGAGAAGATGCTCGTTGTTGCGGGCATACACCTTGATGAATATGTCGTATTTACCGGTGGTGAAATGACATTCTACAATCTCGGGAATTTCCTTTATTTTCTGCACGATTTCATCGAAACGCGACGGGTCGTTAAGGAAAAAGCCGATGTAGGCGCATGTGTCGTAACCGACTGCTTCATGGTTGATGATTGTTTCAAATCCCTTAATTATGCCGGCAGCGAGCAGCTTTTGGATGCGCTGGTGTATTGCTGCACCGGATACATTACACTCGCGTGCAATCTCCAGAAACGGCTTTCGGGCATTGCGCGATAACACGTTGAGAATCTTAAGGTCGAGATTATCAAATTGCTGACGTGACATATTATTATTACGATTTTGAGGTTATTTGCCGCAAATTTAGCGAAATTTGAACAATAGAATATAATATCAATCGCGAAAATTTGTTAAATTAACATCAATGTGATATGAATTAGGAGTTGGGAGTTAGGAATTAGGAGTTGGGGGCGGTTGACGGCATTTTAACGACGGATGTCGCAATTCGTCGGGAGTAGGCGGGGATTTGTGGACGATTTTATGAAAAAGTTACAAAAGGGTGAAAAAATATTTCGAATTATTGTTGGAATATAAAATATTGTTGTATATTTGCAGCGTGGACGTAGGTCTACACTTAGAAATGCAATCTATTTCTATCCTGTCAATATTTATCCTGGAAGCGGGGAGCAGTGATGCTTCCCGCTCTCATCTTATCACCGACGGATTGTAAGATTTGTAAGTTTTATAGGATTTATATAGGGAAATGAAGTAACTTTGCGGAAAATAACCGAGTTATGAGTATCGCCGACGTTAAGCTGCTTGAATTTCCGCGCCGAAACGATCCGCGCGGCAATCTGTCGTTTGTCGAGGGGGGCAATCATGTCCCTTTTGACATCAGGCGTGTGTTTTATCTTTATGACGTGCCGTCGGGAGCGATGCGCGGGGGACATGCCCACCGCATTGAGCAGCAGGTTCTGATAGCTCTGTCGGGGAGTTTCGACGTGCGTCTCGACGACGGCCGAGAGCAGATGACCGTCACGCTGAATCGTCCCTACCGGGGTGTGCTGATTCCGCCCGGGGTGTGGCGCGAGCTCGAGAATTTCACAAGCGGGAGTGTCTGCCTGACGCTTTCGTCGATAGATTACGACGAGAGCGACTATATCCGCTCTTACGCTGACTTTTTAGCATCGATAAAATGAAGCAGTATTCGTTTCTTGATCTGCGCGCTGTTGTAGAGCCATACGCCGACGAGCTCCGCGAGGCCGCCTTGCGGGTGATCGACAGCGGCCGCTATGTCGGTGGCCCTGAGGTCGAGACTCTCGAGAGTCAGCTCGCCGGGCTGCTTAAGGCGCCGTATGTGGTAGGGGTCAGCAACGGGCTCGACGCCCTGCGCCTGACGCTGCGTGCCTGGGTTGAGCTCGGATGCCTGAAGCAGGGCGACGAGGTGATTGTTCCGGCAAACACCTATATAGCAAGTGTGTTGGCTGTTACCGACGCCGGACTGACGCCTGTGCCTGTGGAGCCGTCGATCGAGACTATGAACCTCGACACGAGTCTGCTCGAAGCTGCGCTGACGCCACGCACGCGCGCCGTCATGCCCGTGCATCTCTACGGCAATGTGGTCTGGGACAGCGCTCTGGTCGACTTTGTGAGGCACCATGACCTGCTCGTGCTCGAAGACAACGCGCAGGCAATCGGTGGCCGCGCTCTCGCGCCGGGACTGTTCGGCAGCGATATGGCGGGCGCTCTGGGCCACGCAGGTGCCCTGAGCTTCTATCCGACGAAGAATATAGGAGCATTGGGCGATGCCGGAGCCGTCGTCACCCACGACGCCGAGCTGGCCCGCACGGTCAGGGCGCTTGCCAACTACGGCAGTGACCGCCGCTACCATAATATAATGGCGGGCTTCAACTGTCGGCTCGACCCTATGCAGGCGGCTCTGATCGGAGTGCGCCTGAAGCATATCAAAGAAGAGAACGCCGACCGCTTCGCCCGCGCTCTGGCTTATACGCGCGAGCTCAACAATCCGGTGGTCATAGCGCCGGGAGTGTCGCGCGAGGTAGTCGACCAGGTGTGGCATCAATATGTTGTCCGCGTCACCGGCGGCCGGCGCGATACGCTCGCTGAGGAACTCCGTAAAAGAGGTGTCGCCACCGACATACACTATGCCGTGCCGCCCCACCGCCAGCCCTGCTATGCCACTACGCTCGGCCGGAAAAGCTATCCGGTCACGGAGCAGTTGGCCTCGGAAGTGCTCAGCCTGCCGATAGCTCGCGGCACCGAGGTCAAAGATGCGGCCGATATAGCCCGTATAATAAATGAAATCAAACTCTGACACTATGCCGCGAAGAAAACGCCGCCGCAATCCCCGCCTTGGCGCCGTACTGCTGGCCATTGCCCTTGTAGCGCTATTTATCGGCGGGGCCGTGTTCTACAACAGAATCATGGCGTCGCATTCGGGTGCTCTTCCCGGACAGTCGGGCGCCTACGGCGACCTGCTGAAGGTTGTCGACACTTTCAACCGTCCCGATACCCGGCTGAAATATAAGGCTATGGACATATCGTTCAACCCCGACGACCATATCCCGAACTGGGTCGCGTGGGAGCTTCTCGGCTCGGAGACCGACGGCGAGATTCCGCGCGCACGCTCTTTCAGCCACGACGACAATGTTGACGGATGTGCCTGGCGCGAAGACTATGTCAACAGCGGCTACGACCGCGGCCACATGGCCCCCGCCGGAGATATGAAGTGGGATCGCGAGGCCATGCGCGAGTCTTTTCTGCTTACGAATGTGGCTCCGCAGTGCCATGCTCTCAACGGCGGCTCGTGGAAGACGGTCGAGGAACTGTGCCGGAAGTGGGCAGTCAGCGATTCAGCCATCATAATTGTGTGCGGCCCTGTTCCGGGAGAGACACCGATAGAGCGTATCGGGGAATCGAGGGTCAGCGTTCCGAGGCGCTTTTTCAAGGTCGTTCTGTCGCCTTATGTCAGGCCGGCACGTGCCATAGGCTTTGTCATGCGCAACAGCGATGACAGGCAGTATGCGTCGAAATGCTACGTGAGTGTCGATGAGGTCGAGCGGCTGACAGGCTATGACTTCTTTTCGGAATTGCCCGACACGCTCGAGAACGCAGTCGAGGCGAAGGTCAATCCCTACGACTGGGAGGGGCTGAATCTGTAGTCTTCCTCAGCCTACGTGGCCTATTACGGCGGCTGAGCTTCCGTGGGCGCTCCGGCGACATGCCGCGAGGGCTTCGGGCGCTTTTTCGCTGTCGACAACGATAATCATTATTCCCCGGCAGGGTGTATTCATCACAGCCGCTCCCGATTCATGTTGGCGCTGACAATTTCGGTCTCGGCCAGTCGGGCGGCTTCGCCGATACGGGCCGTCAGCTCAGCCGGAAGAGCATCGTCGGCATTGCCGCCGATGCGCAGCGAAATGGCCAGCCAGCGCGGGAACGCGCCGACGCTCAGAAGGCGGTTTGCGACGGTGTTGACGGCATCGGCGCCGTCGGGAGAAGTAAAAGAAGCCGTTGTCAGGGCCGTGCGCTCGGAATGGGCGGCCAATACTGCCACATTGCCGTCGCCGAGAGTATTTTCGTTGCGGAAGCCGGGCGCGACGATTCTGTCGACCAGATTCCGGCATGTCGATTCATTTGCCATAAAACCGGGGAATAATTGTTCATAGCAGTAACATTCCCGCAAGGCCGTCAGTTCAGTTTTCGGGCTTGCGCAACACGAACATCGGCGTCGGCTCGAATCGCGGGAGCGCCATTACCTGAAGGGGAAGATCGCGCACTTCGGGGCGCTCGCTGCCGTCGCCGACGGCTGTCAGTCCGGGGCCGTCGCGCAGAGCGTCGAGCATTGTGCGCACCGCAATCTCGGGAGTGTTGTTGTCGGCGCTGAGGTGGCAGAGAAATACGTGGGCGAGCTGCGGAGTGTAGATTCTGGCAATGAAGCGCGCCGTGTCGGCGTTGTCGAGGTGGCCGCGCACGTTCATAATGCGGTGTTTGAGATATTCGGGATAGGTGCCGTGGAGTAGCATGTCGGCGTCGTAGTTGCTTTCGATCACTATATGGTTGGCTTTGCGCATATAGTATTCCACGCGGTCGGTCACGACGCCCAGATCGGTGGCGATGGCGAAAGCGTGGCCCGACGGGCCGCGCTCGATGAAAAAGCCGACATTGTCGGTGCCGTCGTGGCTGACGTCGAAGGCCGTGACGGTGAAATTTCCGATGGTGAACGGTATTTCCTTATAGATCGGCCGGTGGTAATCCTTGAAGCGGCGCGAGACGTTGTGGCGCCTGAGAATTCCCTGAAGGCAGCGCGGAGTGCAGTATATTCCGATATGCCGGTGTTCCCTGACCAGCGAATATATCGAGCGGATATGGTCGGTATGGTCGTGGGTGACAAGAATTCCTTTCACCATGGCCATGTCGACGGCGTTGCGGCGCAGCACGTCGACAACCATACCGGCGTCGACGCCGGTGTCGATCAGAAAGCCGCCGTCGCTATCGCCCAGATAGGAGCAGTTTCCGCTCGACCCGCTGCCGAGTCCCATGAAAAGCATGGTGTTGTCGCCGTCGCCCAGACGCGAGACCTGCCGACGTCGGCGCGCTATGCGCTCGGCTTCTTCCGAGAGGTCGATGTCGTCGAAGAGACCGGGCTGCAGGTCGTTGAAGAATGAGGGGCGGCGTTTCATTGGGTCAGCTGAAGAGCAGGAATATTGTTGGTCGTTTGTCGTAGTTATAATTCGCCCGGCCCCATTCTGCGAGCGTCATCACTCTGACGTCGGCGCCCGGCCCTGTCAGGTCGCAGGCGGCGGCGAGCCGGAGCGAGCCGGGGAGCGAGGCGGCGAGTTCGGCTATCAGCTTGTTGTTGCGGTAGGGGGTCTCGATGAATATCTGGGTTTGCCGTTCGCGCCGGATGCGGCTTTCGAGACGCCGGAGTGTTTCGGCACGCGCGCCTTTGTCGATAGGGAGGTAGCCGTTGAAGGCAAAGCTCTGGCCGTTGAATCCCGAGGCCATCAGTCCGAGAATTATGCTCGACGGCCCGACCATCGGAACAATCGTGTGGCCGTGGCGGCGCGCCATGTCGACAGCGTCGGCGCCCGGGTCGGCTATAGCCGGACAGCCGGCTTCGGAGATGAGTCCCATATCGTGGCCTTCGTCGAGCGGCGCGATCATTGCGGGCAGCTCGGCTGCGGTCGTGTGGGTGTTGAGGGTGAAGAATGTAAGATCGTCGATGACTATGGCGGGATTGCATCGCTTGAGGAAACGGCGCGCTGTGCGCACGTTCTCCACGATAAAGTAGCGTAGCTCGGAGGCCACGGCGATGTTGCGCGGCGGCAGAACGTCGCCGACAGGGGCGTCGCTCATTGTCGACGGCAGCAGCCAGAGTCGCGATTTATTCGAGGCCATAGTCTTTTATTTTGCGGTAGAGAGTGCGTTCGCTTATCTGGAGTTCGCGTGCCGCTTCCTTGCGGCGTCCGTCGTGGCGCTCGAGGGCGCGGCGAATGGTCTCGCGTTCGGTCTGTTCGAGGGTAGGCGCCGGCGTGGCGGCCGATTCCTCGCGCGGCTCGTCGGAGATGTTCTCTGGCTCGATAGCGGGAGTGTATGGTACCAGAGCGCGGGCTATCGGCGCGGTGTCGTCGGGCTTACCCGGCTTTCCGCCGCGTTCGTAGCTGTCGAGGCGCTCGCGCAGAGAGGCAATCTCGCGCTGAAGACTCATCAGCATTCCGAAAAGGGCTTCGCGCTCGTGGTCGTAGTCGTGATGGCTGAAACTGTCGCCGACGGTAGCTACGCTCGACGATGCGGCGGGCAGATATGCCACTACATCCTCAGCTGTTATGTCGTTGCCGGCGCCGAACAGCGACAGCTGGTCGACGACATTCTTGAGCTGACGCACATTTCCGGGCCAGCGGTAGCGCAGCAGTGCACGTCGGGCGCCGTCGCTGAAGGTTACGGGATGGGTGTGGTAGCGCTCGGCAAAGTCGCCGGCAAATTTGCGCGCCAGCAGGAGAACGTCGTTGCCGCGTTCGCGCAGCGGGGGCACATTGATCTGAACCGTCGACAGGCGATAGTAGAGGTCCTCGCGGAAGCGCCCTTCGGCGACGGCCCTGGCCATGTCGACATTGGTGGCGGCGACGATGCGCACGTTGCTCTTCTGGACGTTGCTCGACCCGACACGGATAAACTCGCCGGTCTCAAGCACACGCAGCAGGCGCGCCTGTGTGGTCAGCGGCAGCTCGGCCACTTCGTCGAGGAAAATAGTGCCTCCGTCGGCTTCTTCGAAATATCCCTTGCGGGCGGCCACGGCGCCGGTGAACGCGCCTTTCTCGTGGCCGAAGAGCTCGCTGTCGATCGTGCCTTCGGGGATGGCGCCGCAGTTGACGGCAATGTAGGTCGAATGTTTGCGCGGACTGTTGCTGTGGATTATTTTCGGAAAAAACTCCTTGCCCGAACCGCTTTCGCCGACAACGAGCACGCTCAGGTCGATGGGCGCGACGCGCAGCGCACGGGCTACGGCGGCAGTCAGCGCCGGAGCGTTGCCGACAATGCCGAGCCGCAGTTTGGCCTGCTGCACTTCGGGAGTCAGGTTTTCGTCGAGATTCAGTTCCATTTGCGAAGACTGTAGGTCTGTTGTTTTAGCCAGCGGCCGAATTCTTCGGGGCTCTGCTGGTGTTTCTGCTGTTCTTCGACAGAGATAGGGCGGCCGACGGTTATGCGGCGCACGGTGTCGTGGACGCGGAAGACCTCGGCCGGAAGCCGCAGTGTGCGCAGTTTCCAGCTGATAAGCCCCAGAATGTTGAACCATACTGAGTTATGACCGTGGAAATATATCGGTATGACAGGCACTTTACATTGGGCGATTATGCGCATGACGTTCGGCTGCCACTGGCGGTCTTCGATGCGCAGCCGGCCGTTGATCTTGCTGACGGCGCCGGCGGGGAAGAAGCCGAGAGGCTCGCCCGAGCGGATCTGGGCGAAAGCTTCCTTGATTCCGCGCATCGACACGGCTTTCTTCTTCGGGTCGTCGCTGGCCAGTGCGTCGACTGCGATGAAATTCGCTCCGAAGCCGCTTATATGCTTCAGAATCATGTTGACCATGACCTTGAATTTCGGGCGCCGTGTGGCGATCAGGTTCAGCAGCATTATTCCCTCCATGGCTCCGAAGGGATGATTGCTGACAGTTATAAACGGGCCCTCCGGAAGATTGTCGAGAACGTCGCGGCCCCGGATCTCGAGCCTGACGTTGAGGTCACGCAACATTCCTTCGGAAATTGCGCCCGCGTCGCCGCCGCCGTTGCGATAGTTGCGGGAGTGAAGCCAGTTGACTTTGTCGAGCGCAAAGAACTTCATCAGGCGGCGCGTCAGCCTGTCGTGGCCCTGCAGCGGCTTTATGATGTCCTGCACCTCTTTCATGTCGAGCACATCGGGCTTCGGTGCGATGTCGAGATTATCCATTTTTGTCCTGTTTATTCAAAACGCAAAGTTACGAAAAAAATCGAAAACGGGAGTAATGGGAGTAGTGGGAGCTATGGGAATATTGGGGGAGCGCGAAATGTTAATTTGGTGTAAAAATCGCGTTGCTTTAGATTGGGAAATCCGATTAATGGCTAATTTCGCGGCGCTGACAGGGAATTTCGATTCTCTGGGGAGATTACATCACGGTGGGAGTTTCAGCTGAAGCTTTCGGAGCGATTCGGCCGCTAACGGCTGAAAGTGGTAGGACGGCTCTTCTTCCGTAATAAAAATAAAACCGACACATATCTGCGTCCCGTCTTGCAGAATTATAAAGTCACTGCTTGTTGCAACAGGCAGCGACAAGGTAATTCGAGACGCTCCATTTCATACGACCGCCGGCGGCTCGGATTTCCGAACGGCCGGCGGTCGCATATTATACTCTGAATCACTAACAATCTAACTTTAAATCAAACATTATGTTAAAACGAATTCTGACATTTGTAACTATTGTGGCAATCGCGACAATCTGTTGCGTAGGAACTTCATCGCAGAATATCGCTCAATTGCAGGCGTCTGCCGAAAATGGCGATGCCGAGGCGATGGCCGAGTTAGGATACTGCTATCTTTGGGAAGAGGGTGTTGAAAAATCTAACGACAAGGCTTTCATGTGGATTAACAAAGCTGCTGATGCCGGTAATGCCAGGGCTGTCTACTTGTTAGGCTTTTGCTATGCATATGGCAACGGGACAACCAAAGATCTTACAAAAGCGTTTGATCTGTATTCCAAAGCAGCGGACCTCGGAAACACGGACGCAATGATTACTTTAGGCAATTGTTATGGATATGGTGAGGGCGTTCCAAAAGATCCGAAAAAGGCGTTTGAATATTATCGTAAAGCCGCCAAGCTTGGAAATGTTACGGCAATGGGCATTCTGGCTATGTGTTATGACGATGGAGATGGAGTTGCCGTTAACAAGAATGAGGCTTATAAATGGTATGAAAAAGCCGTGAATAATGGCAACGATAGAGAGCATGTGAAAAACAGATACACGGCGCTAAAATTTGCCGGTTCGACATGGACAATGAAGAATGGCGACCGCACCATCGCCGTCTACACGTTCAACAAGGATAACACCTACACGGCCAAATACACCAGCTACCTCCACGCCCCGACAGGCTGCTACTGGACATTTACTGAGACAGGAACATGGAGCCTGGACAAAGGTCTGGTGACTCCGACACCCAAAACCTTCAGCCGCCCCACAGTAAGAGTTTCACCCTCGGCAAACTGGCAGCAGAAGAAATATCCGTCGGTAATGGCGGCGATGACTCCCGGCGAATACAGCAAATTCCTGAGGGATGATGTCTCGGCGAGCGATAACCGTGTTTTCAAGATGAAGTCTGATTCGCAGATGGATGTCAAAAATTCACGCCTGACCTCCGACTACGATAACACCTGGGGTACTCTGGTGAAAAAATCAGGCCCGGCCGCTTCCTCCGGAAAGAAATCCGCCACGAAGAAAAGAAGCGGCTCGAGAAGGCGCTGATCCTGAAAAACATACAGAAGCCAACGGCCGGACGACGATTGCCCGGCCGTTGGCTTCTGATATATAAAGATTTATATGTTGGCGCGGGCCGGGAGAACGGAATCAGGCGCGTATTTGTTATCTTTGAGGGAAATTATAGAAAAGATTATGGACAACAAATTCAGAATTGAAGAGAGCCTGCGCGGCGACAGCGACCGCCCGAAGCTCGAAGAGATCTATATGACTTCGTTTCCGGCCGACGAGCGCCGCGAGTGGGCTCTTGTCGAGCGGCTT
>ERZ780207.1716-NODE-1716-length-17856-cov-3.605809_pt1 | contig 17856 bp, 33 predicted proteins | sample MGYA00510977_ERZ780207 | MGnify/ENA primary metagenome ERZ780207 (study PRJEB29588, sample SAMEA2151383) | human gut metagenome | biome: human gut; feature: human-associated habitat; material: faeces | place: Denmark | collected 2008/2010 ... | reverse complement strand
CCGTCGGTGAACTTGAAGCGGTTGGCGATGCCGAGTTGGTCGGCCGCTGTCTTGAAGTCCTGATAGACGGTGTCCTTGATAGTCGCCTGAACCTTACGTAGAACTAACAGATTCGAGCCCTCCCACATGGTGAAGATGAGGCCCATCTGGGCGAAGCTGTAGGTCTTGCCCGCCGACGAGCCGCCATACATGATGATATGACGTATCGACGGGTCCTGCATATATTTCAGCAAATGAAAGCCCAGCGGGTTGAGCAGCTTGAAGTTTAGGATCATCTGTTAAAGGCTGTTTTTGACATTTTGAAAGGTAAATCGGGCGGGCAGCTTGCGTTTTTCGGTGTTTCCCCGAGGATTTTTTGCCACTGTCTGACATTTTGATATGTAGCTACGGCGTTTCGCTTTCATTTTGCTATTTGCCGTAGTCGTCAAAACCGATGCGCAGCTCGCCCATGACATTGCCGCGGTTGTTGACGTTCAGTTCTTGCGGCGTCTCCCATCCCAACAGCCGCGACAGCACTCTGATAGCCTCTATCTTCGATTCAAAGGTGTAGCTGACTGAGCCGTTGTCGTTGGTCATGGTCTTGATGGCGTCGCCGACGGCCTTGTGCAGCTGTTGGGGCGAGCGCATCTTCGTCTTACCCGTCTTGGCATCGCGGTAGGTCAGCATCGACGGGTTAGCGCGCATGATGTTGGTAAGGACGCCCAGGGCCTCAAGTTTCTCGCCGATGGTGCGCTCGCGCGCCGCCTTCTGGTACTCCTGTATCCTTGTGTCAACCTTGTGGCTGTTTCGCAGATGAGACGCCTCTGACGCGAGTGTCTCGTCGCTGTAGTTTCCCTGGCCGTAGACGACGCGGTAAGCCTCTGTCGCGTTGCCTCCGTTGAGGGCGTATTCCAGAGCGAACTGGTCCTGGCGGGCGTTTAGCGGGGTGTTGTCACTTCTTTTTCTTCCCATAGCGATGTAGGTATGATGTTGGTGTGATGTCGGTATGATGTCGGCGAGAGGTAGGCGTGATGATTTGCTTGTGTTACTGACGCTGCCGCCGTTGTCGTTGTTGGCGGCAGTAGCGTCAGGCTGTTGGTCTTAGTGGCTGTAGAGAGAGGCAGAGAGAGCGTTGGTGATGTTGTTGTTGGTGTTGGTATTGATGATAGTGTTGACTTGAAAAGAGACTTAGACAGATATTTGTTTAAGTCGCTGTTCAGGTTCTTTATCTTTAACCCGCCCCTAAATAATTTTGTAGAAAACCTACAGAAAAAGCCGTCTGAGAGGTCGCTGAGGCGTCTGTGAGACGCTTTTCTGTAGAGATGAGGGGCGGATTGGGCAGAAACAGCCGACGGTGTGGCGCATTTATGGCCCGTCAGGGCAGACACACAGAGACGCCCCTGCCCGTAGGCCGAAGCCGCGGGGCGGGAGCATCCCGTCTGAGCAATATCAAATCGTCTTATCATCGTCACTTTCAAATATCAGCCTTATGCCCTCAGCGACAGGCGTATATTGCAAAGGTACCGTATAAACGGCCACATTGACCGACTGCTCGGCTCTGTCAAAACGGCGCTCTTCTGCAACGAGCTCTATATCAAGCGGTTTATATCGCTGAACCTCTTTTGCGAGTTGCAGCGTCGTTGTCTCTTCGGGATTGGCGGCGTTGATGAGCTTGAAGCTGCTGCCATAGGCAAAGATGAGGCTTTCGAGGATGTCGTCGATATAGGTGAAGTGTCTTATGTTACGGCCCATGTTGTAGAGTTTCACCCGCTCCTGAGTGAGCAGGCACCAAAGAAGAGTACCCTGACGCGGGTCAGGGCCGTAGACGTTATGAAACCTCACGCCCGTCGCCGTGGGGTTGTAGCAGCGGGCATATTCCTCGTTGAAGCGCTTGCTGATGCCGTAGAGCGACGTCGTGTTGCCGTCGGCGGCTGTCGACGACGACGCATATACCAACTTCGTGCCGTGGCGCGCACAGGCATCACAGACAGCCTTGAACGTCTCGATGTTGTCGTGGATGATGTCGCTCTTGTTGGCGTTGAACACCGACGTCTGAGCCGCCAGATGATAGACGCAGTCGATATTTGTCAGGTCGGCAGAGGCGAAGTATTCCCCCGCCTCTGTTCCGTTGCGGCGGTCGACGCTGACAACCTCGACGCCGCGCTTTCTCAGCATGGCGGCGAGAGCCTTGCCTATAAAGCCCTCGCCGCCTGTTACTATAACTTTCATATGTTGTTGGTTTATTGGTCGGGGTCGTCGGGGTCAGTGGGCTTTTTTGAAGCATAGACCTCGATTCTTTTGCCGTCGCAGTAGATGACGGCATTATGTTCGAACTCGTCGAGGCTCCCGCGCATGAGCGCACGGGTCAGTTCATGAACGGCATCGGCCGCACAGGCCGCGGGGTTCAGCGCAATCGGGTTGGCAGCGAACACAGCGTCGATTGCCTCGACGGCATTTTTGGTGGCGAGATCCTTACACATGGCAGTCGGGGTTTACAGCTGAGCAATCTCGTTGTTGATGCCGTCGAGCTGACGCACGGCGGCGTCATGTAAAATCTCGACAAGGCTCTGCCGTATCTTCTCGATGCATTCTCTCTCATCGGCTGAAAGATAATCAGCCACGGGGTATATATCTATATCAGGCACGAAGAACAAGACGCCGTTCTCGCGTATGCTTTTTATAAGATCTTCTACATCTTTGGCGCGGCCAATGAGGGCCTTTGCTCTTTCAAAATTTTCTCGTTTCATTGTTGGTTGTTGAGTTTTCGGGTTAGCTTGGGGGAGTGGCGGAAGATGTTGTCACGGCCGAGGTTGAGGCAGAGGTCGGCAGCTATGCAGCGGTTGTGGCCGTCTTCGAGGTCGCAGCCGCGACAGGAGTTTTCCTCGCCTTTTCCGGCGACGTAGACGCGGCCGTCGATGACGACTGCGTTAAGGGTGTCCATCGGCTAATGCGGCGAACATCCCATAGATGCGGTCGCCCCAGCATCTGTCATAGCCGAGAATACGGCAATCTTGCCACTTGCTTTGGCCTTTGGCTTTTCTTTCAAGCCTTAAATGTATATCACAGCCCATAGTTCAGCTTTTTATAAGTTCTTTATCGTAAATTATGTTTTACTCTCCCTCCTTGAAAAAGTCCGCGCCGAAGATGCGCTCCAATACACCTTGAATAAGGATATTCGCAACGCCGCAATTGGGGTCGAGCGGGTAAGTATTCGCATATTCTTTTCTCACCCTCTCTTTCTCCTCGGCGGTCAGACGGTCGCATAAGGGTAACTGCATGATATGATTTATCCCATCAATAAAAGCAGCTTGCAAACGCATACGCTCCCAATCAGAATCGCCTATGTCATAGGCATAATCTTTCGCCGCTTCTTCGATTGTCTTGCTCATAGTTTATTTGCGTTATACGGTTCTACTTCTTCATAATGATAGGACGTGCAATGTGCTTCGGCTTGATTTTTCCAAGTTCGCTTTTTCTCGTTTAGGTCGAATACGCATTTATACGCCTCGGACTCAGTTGTGACATAGCCTAAATACGTGTAGTCTGTGCTACCGTCTATGTCAATATAGCTTTCTATTATCACATAAATGTTGTTCATATCTTCTCAAATTTCAGCCCGAACGCCCATCTAAGCATGATGCGCTTGAATCGGGATATTGGTTTGTAGACTGCGAGCTGGTAGCCTGTCGGTTCGTGTCTGAGGTAGCCGATTGTAGGGACATAAAACGGCTTTAATTCTAGTGAAAAGCACAGAGAGCTTTCGGGGCAATCGTTAGTACCCCAATGCTTACACGTTTCGCATTTCGCAAATAAGTCTGCCATATCTCACTCTCCTTTCTTTATTAGTTCCAGAGCGGCAGAAATGGCATATTCAAAGGCTTTCTCGAAGTTGTCGAACATTTCGCCGTTAAAAAGTAAATCCTCGTTCTTGGCTAAATCAATAGCCCTCGCAAACCACTTTTTAAGGCCGTTTGGCTCACAATAAGCGTAGATGCCCCACTTCTCCCGCAGCCACTTCTGAGCGTGAGCCAAAGTTGGCGCAGAGCATGAGGGTGTATGATGCCCGTTTGTGTTGCGGTTTATTCGGTCAGTATCGGCATAGCGATTCAGATTGCCATGACAGTTATAGTAGTGGTCGCATGGCTCATTGAATCCGCAGTCTTTGAGTCGCTTGCTCAGCTCGTATGAACAAAAATCAGTTGTTTCCATTGTCTTGCAAATATTTTCTCGTTAGTTGATGGAATTCTTCGGCCATCCGCTCAAACGTGGCTATGTCGCATATCGGCTCCCAGTTTGACTCAAAGTTCATACGGGAATCCGCACCAAGTGCCGAAGTCCAGAAGTCAAAGCCATAGGGATGTTCTTTAGGACAACCCGGATATTTCGAGCCATCCCACACGCGGAAGGCAATCTGATAGCCGTAGGTCACTTCGCCGTCCTCATCCTGCTTCTTGCCAAAAGTCTTGAACCACGCCCAATCCTCCGAGGAAGTCAAAGCCGTAGTCCACTTCTTATAGCCTCGTTTTTGAAGCTCGGCCTCAATTGTTTTCAGTTGTTCTGCTGTCATTGTCTTTCTTCTCTTTGGGTTCATAGTCGAGGCAATTAGGCTTCTGGTAGCCATAGCGCACACTGAAAAGCGTATTAAGACACTTGGCGCTATTATGTGCTACACACGCTCCGTTGTTATAGTGCTTACACTCGCTCGGGGTCTGATTATTTTCCATCTTTCTCGGTTTTAGGGGTGAAGAGGTCGCACCATCTCCATGAGGCGCAATCACAATCATTGTAATAAGGGTGTTGGCAATGATTGTTAACACAATGCTCACACTCCTGCGGTCGCTGTTCAGTCGGGGTCATATTCATTTCTTTTTGGGGTTGAAATTTATTCGGTCAACTATCTTGTCGCAGATATAAAAGGCTGTCCACGATATTGTGCAACACCCTATGAAGCGGTAGAGCTTTTCCACATCTGCGTCTATGGCTTTGGCGAATAGAATCAACACAACAATCAAGGCAGAAACAACCATCAACCATGCAATGATTGCCACAAATATGCCGCCTATGAGTTTCAGAACATCTTTCATATCACTTGCCGTTTAGGAGGTCGGGGTTATTCAGTCTTTCCGTCAGGGAGGGAGAGTAGCGGAAGATATTGCCGAGTCCTATCGCCTGGATGCAAATGTCCATTACGCCTTGCAACCATCCGCATTTCTCTTGCAGGTCACAGACGGAACAATCGCGGTTAGGCACATTGCTCTTGACTACTTTGTAGAACTTTCGCCCTACTCGGATTCCGTTAATCTTCTCCATGCTCCGAGCCTCCTTTCTTCCTTTTGATTTCGTAATGCTTTTTCGCCCAATCCCATAGGGATTCGACTGCGAACACTATCACTACTGCGAACATAAAGCCAAAGCCGAATTGCATACCGAGGCTAAACATCTTCGCCTCCTTTCTCAATCCCATTCAGATGGTAGCCGTCGTCAGAAAGCCATTCAATAGCCTTGACACACGCCTCTATAAGGTCAGCGCCATAAACATATTTCAAGCAATGACATTCGTCATCCCCGCAATACTGATAGTGTACTTGCCAACCGCCCATATAAGGATAGATTAGCAGTCCATACTTTTGTATCTCATCATAAGGGCTTTCATCTACTTTTATCTCTTTCGGCAGAAGTCCGAGCAACGCCGACAATGACCATGCAGGAATAGGACTTAGTGATGCAAATTCGTATGTCGATTCGTCCATCACGCTCAGTTGTTCGTATTTCTCTCCGTCAGACTCAAATCGAGTCCAGCACATATCCGCCGTGTCAGCCGACACTCCGCAGCGGAGAAGTCGGTCGGATTGGCCTTTAGTTGTTGCTATGTTTGTGTTCATTTGTTATTTTACACTTTAAATTGTTTGATATTCATCTACTTGCAGTCCGTTGTCGGATTAAGCATATCCGAGTCGGCTTATTCTGCATCGTTATACTCTGCTACCCCGAAAGCCTCGTCCCAATCATGGTCGGACATGCCATCATCAGCTGAGCAGTCAGCATATTTATGCCTATCCGGATTTTGTCTGTTCCAAAACTTATCTTTGCAATGTCCGCAACAGAAAGCCTGCGCCAATTGGATTTTCTTGAACTTTATATGGCAGACCGGACACTCAATAATCTCGCCAACTTTCGCTTTCTTGTTGGTGCGGTATAAGCCTTTCTTCTTCAGTTTCATACTCTTTCTCCTAATTTGATAATGAATACTTCTTCTTCGGGTGCGCCCCATTCGGGGTTGCCCTTGCCTATGTGCATACTCTTGATTTCAAAGAGCATCGTGTTTGATGTGTAGCCTCTGTGAAAGCGGACATGGGTGTACTCCTGCCACACTTGATCCGTCGGGAGCGATGCGAGATATTTTAAGGCTCCGTCGCGCCCGCTATTGAGTCGGAGGAACCGCTTGACCCAATGGTCAGAGAGGATGCGGTATTCTTCTGGCTTTTCGCCGGACTCTTCCATGTCGTACCACTTATGCTTTACGACCAAATCAAGGATTTTCATCACATTATCTGTTTTATGGATTTGAATGCCGTGACTATTTCCTCACGATGTTCTTCAAAATATCGGTCAAAAGAACCTTCGCCGCCGAATATTTCATCAAGCCGTTTAGCAATCTTGCCGAAAGGGTTTAGCCAACTGTCGCCCTCAACCACTTCTTTAGGCTCATACAACGCTATCAAGTGTGAGTTTCGGTCAAAGTGGCAACACATGGCGGCATAAGCCGTCAACTTGTTGTCAGCCTCCAATTCCCAGACGCTTGACACTGCTCCGTATTTGAATTTAGTTTTTCCCATTGAAATATTCTTTGAATGGTTCCAGAACAACAGAGATGCCGGCAGAGAGCGCAGCTTCAAAGGTTCTATAAGTTTTGTTGTCTATCTTGTCTGTTCGCTGAGACCATCGCCAAAAGTAGCCGATGCGGTCGCCGGTCTTACTATTGAACTTAGGACTGACTACAAGGTCGGCGCCAAGTTCTTCTCGTAAGAATTTGGCAGACTCGTAGATTGTTGGAGCTGAGACGTTCAACCCCAGGTTCTTCAATATCCGAACTGTCTCAACTGTTACTTTCTCCTTCATTGCTATTCTTGATGTTGGGCTCGTGTAGAGGACAGGTGCCGGTCTTTTCATCGTACATCGGCATGGCCCATGTAAGGGTCTCTTTCACTTCGGTGCAGAAGGGTATGTGCCGTTTGCAGTTTTGGCAGAGTGCCGGCCCTCCGAAGTAGTTAGGGCCGACACAATAGGCATAGTCTTTATTCATGGCTGAGGCTGTTCTTTTAATGCTTTGATAAGCGCATTTGCCTCTCGGACGCAGTCGTTGGCGTGCGTTTCCAATTCGCGTGCGCAGAAGGCTCTCATATCGTCGTCCTCACTTGAAAGGCAACGAGCGAATATCTCTTTGGCTATCTCGTATCGACGCTGTTCCCAATCAATCTGATTGGCGTCTTTGGTCTTGCGGTTGAGTGATATAACCGCATCCATTGTCTGCTTCTCTATTACGGTCATCATGTTAATACCAGTTTAGGACTACATAGTCATTGCGTGGGTCACCCGGTTAATCTCGATAAATTTTGGCATTGTTGTAGGTGTTATTGGTTTGGCTCTTCGATGTCGAGCTTCAGGCCCCGAAATGCCTTTGCCACGGCCTTTTTCTTCGCGTCAGGCGACGGGTGGACATAGAGGTTATAGGTCGTCGACACGTCGGAGTGCCCGATGATGTCAGACACTACCTTGACGTCAACGCCTTTCTCTATCAGGATTGTCGCGAACGTATGACGCAGCCCGTGAAAGTTGATTTGCGGTAGTTTGTTGCGCTTGACGAACAGATTAAAACTCTCCCTCAGCACCTTTGGGATAGTCGGGCTGTCGCTTTCTGATGTCACATATCCTTCAAGGTTTGAGAGATTGCCGTAGCGCGCTTTGAGCAGCTTTAGAACAAGCGGGTGCAGTGGAACTTCTCTGTATCCGGCCGATGTCTTCGGCGCGCCGACAATCTCGACGACCTTGCCCTCTATCGGGTCGTAAACGTTGCTGACAGTGCGCCGTATGGTCACAGTCTTGTGGGCAAAGTCAAAATCACTCCATCGCAGCCCGCACACCTCGCCGATGCGCAGCCCTGTCAGGATAGTCACGGCGAAGATGGCAGAGTGTTTGGTGCCTTTCAGGGTTTCGGCATAGGCGGCCCTGACAATCTTTTTCTGTTCCGCCTGATTGAAGCTCTTTACAAGCCTACGCGGCTGTGCCGGATATTTAAGCCGCCATGAGTGCGGCGAGACTGTCGCGGCGAGTTGTTGTGAGGCATAGCGCAACAACATCTTGATGAGGGCTATGCGGTCGCGGCAGTATTTTGACGACGAGCCGCTGCCAAGCATCTTGCTCAGTAGCCACGAGGCCTGTTGTTGCCCGAACGTCGCTATGTCAAGCCCGCCGATAAACGGCTCAATCGACATCCACGACATCGTATAGGTGCACATGGTCGTCTGTCTGAGCTCGGATTCCTTGGCGGCTTTCCATAGCTCAAAAAGTTCTTTGAAATTCATTTGGTAGGTTATATTGGTTTGACTTATGCTATATCGCTGAGCTCATCGTTGAGAGCAATCATGAGGTCGTCAAAATCCTCATCGCTGAACTCCGAGAGCTCGCCGGTGGCGTCGTCGTAATGAGAGGCGATGATTTCTGTCACATGGCCCCATGCGCGGTGCAGGGTGTCGTCGCTGTCCCACTCGCCGCAGCAGCCATAGATGACCTCGATTGTCCAGCCGCCCTGTTCATAGCAGACATAGTTCTCAATGGGGTCGTCGCAGCGGCAGGCTCCGTTCTCGTCGCAGTCGTATTCACAGCCGCCGATTTCGTGGTTGTTGTTGCGCACAAGCTCGACAAGGTCGGGAATAAGGACGTTAAGGTCAGATTTGGTTTTCATTTTGAGGTGGTTTATCGGTTTGACTTGTTTGTTATTTTTGATACTGCAATTTAGCAAATATCAGTGAATTACACAAATTTTTACACCTCTATTTTGTGCCATTTTGCCTCCTTAACATTTAATCGCAGTTGTCAGTTGGCGGCGGCGTCTTCCTCGGCCATGATGGCGTCGGCGAGAGTGCGGCAGCGGTTGGCGAGCACCCTGACGCACAGCGCCAGCGGCTCAGTTATCTTCATGATATGGCCGAAGCTCTCGGCGATGTCGATACACAGCACCGAGATGAGCACGCAGTAGGGATTCTGTCGGCGGTTGCAGCTGCGGCCGACGCGCTTCGAGATGACTTTGTCCATGTTGCTGTCGAAGTCCTCGACATAGGTCAGTATCATGCGCGCCAGGGCCACGCGGGCGGCTATCTCGTTGTGCTCTTTGACTACATACTGCCGCGATGCCTCGTTGGTGAACGTACACCAGCACTTGAAGATGTCGATGCTGACATATTCGCGCAGCCGGCCGAGATAGTCCTGATAGGTGTACCATGCGCGGCCGTAGCTCGCGCGCAGCTCTGAGGTATATTCCTCGATGCACTTGCGCAGTTGTCGGGTGTGGCGCTTATACTCGTCGAGCCGGTTCTTGCGGCAGTATTTTATCAGGGCGTCGAGCTGATCGAAAGCGAGGGCGGTCAGCATCTGGGGGATGAAGTTCATCATCACGGCCTCGCGGGTGCCGAAGAGGCTGATGCACTCGTCGGACGTCAGAGGTTTGGGACGCTGAGGTGTCGCCGACGGGATGGCGACGCGGTACTTGTCGACACAGACAGGCGGGATGGGCACCGCCGCGGTAGCGATGCCCATCTTTGCCAGTAGCTCCGTGTCTAAGGGTGGCAGATTGCCTGAGACTGGAAGTTCCATTGCAGATTGTGAAAAATTAAGACGGCCCGGATTGCTCCTAACCGCCGAACAGGTTATCTTGACGGGGTGGCACGAGGTCGTCGAAAAGGCCGGGAATCCTCGGCTTCAACGCCTCATACTCGTCGCGAAAGAACTCTTCTTTGGTTCTTCCGCGCTTCTTACCCTTGCGGGTGTGAACATCGTAGGTGTAGGGCGGTATGGGCAACGGCGTCGCTCTGACGTCGTCAATCCACCGCTCGACATCAACATCGTTTCGGTCGTAGACAAGATTCTGGAGATGGTCGGCGTCGCGGCTCTTGCGGCAGTCACACAGCAGCAGCACGGCCTTGCTGACGAATATACGCCCGCGCGGCTCCTTGCGGCCGATGTTGACAAGCTCATGCCCCTGCCAGAGCGCCTCGACCTCGGCGGTGATGAGGCCGTAGCAGTCCTCGGCAGAGATGGTGAACAGCCGCTTCCACACATAGTCGCGGTAACCGCTGTGCCAAAGTTCCAGGGCGAAGAATCCCGCAGTGCGGGCATCGCCGCGGCGGATGGCTTTCTGCATGGCTGAGCTGACCTCGAAGAAGTCATAGCCATTTGTCGTTCTGATAATCATAACTTGCTGTCTTTTAGGTTGGTTAGCTCTGTAAAGTTAGCCATTGTAAACGGATTTTGCAATCGTTTTGGCCGCCTTTTTATCGCCTTTTTGTCTATCTTACAGCAGATTAGAATCGGAACTTGCAGGAGATGTTATACTCGACCATCTGCTTGGTCTTGTCCTTGCCGTTGTTGGTGGCGCCCTTGAGGGTTATGCTGTCTCCAAAATTCTTTTTGATGAACAGTATCGAGCGCCGCTCTTCCTCCTGATTGCGGAGCGCGGCAAGCCCGCCGGAGTTGACAAAGGTGCCTTTCTGAGCGAAGTTGTAGCGCAGATCCGTCAGGACGCGCCGCTCTTTGTATTTCATGTAGCACGAAATCCAAAAGTCTTCTTTCAGTCTCAGCTCTTCGTTCCACCAGACGTTCTTGCCGCGCCTCACTCCGTAGGAGCAACCCGTTATCATCCTCGACAGCGAGCAGTAGCCCCACTCGTTATACATCACCGGCGAAATCGCCGAGGTGAAGCCGAAGAGGTGAACATCGAGCAGACAGGCCAGCTCGTAGAGCGATTCTATTATCGCCGTGACCCGTTCGGGGTCGCGCACGACGCAGGTCTCGCCCTTCTCGCAATAGAGGTTCTTGACGGCATAGACGTCGTCGTCGAGCATCATCATGTCGCCGAAGTGGCGCGCCATCCAGTTGCGTTTCGGTATCAGGCCGACCACGTCGTCAGGGTGCTTCACTATCTCACATTCGGGATTAAATTGTTTATAGAGGTCAGCCTGACTCTCGGCAACGCAGAGGATGGGGTTGCAGACGAGCTTCTTCGAGAGCACTCTGTCGTGGCGCTTATGCGAGGGGATGACAATCTTTAGGTCGCTCATACCCTCGCGCCCTCCAGAGCGCTGCGGACGTCCTTGACGTCGATGACATTGCTCTTGCCGACCTTGCCGGTCTTGTAAGAGCGCATACGCTGCATACCCAGCCGCTCGCGAAGCCAGTTGCTGTCGACTTCGTTGCCCGACTGGATGATGAACAGCTCATATTTCTCATCGTATTTGGGAACGAGCGGATAGACGGCGGTCTCGTCGGTGATGGCGTCGAAGCGCTCCCTGAAAGGGTCGCTCTTCTTCTCGGGGGCGAACTCTACGCCCCAGTCCTGAAGCTCCGTCTTGTCCCACTCGTTGGCGATAACATCCATGTCATTCTCGCCGAAGCTGACATTGTCCTTTGTGGCATACTCACGCAGCTTCCTGACGTCGGTGTCAGGGTCAAGAACCTTACAGGGCAGCTCTTTGTAGCCGAGTTCCTTGCAGGCTCTCAGGCGCAGATTGCCGCAGACGACAATATATCGGCCGTCGGCATACGGAAAGACAATCAGCTCACGCAGAGAGAGCATTTCGGGCGATTCCCCGATGCTCTTCTTCATGGCCTCGTATCGGAAATCCCGAAAGAACCGGGGATTCTTCGGGAGTCCTTCAAGTTGCCCCTTGTTGTAATCCAAGAGGCGGATTGCTAAAACTGTGTTTTCGGTCATTGCTATTTTACATCATCATTAATTACGTTATCGGAATAGCCATTAACGAAACCTATGTTTTTTGCCGGGCCTGTAACTCCAGCGTGTCGCGGAGCAGCCCTTCCATACCATTGCAGCCAATGCGCTGAAGATATGTCAACGCGGCGATTATAACCTCAGCCGCGCACTTCTCCTTTTCGCTCCTGTCGCGGAGTTCAAGGTCCCGGAAATCTGTGGCGTTGCATAGCGCGCGCCATTGTCGCGATATGCCATACAACGACACAGCCGGTGACGAAGCCGGCGTTATCCTGCCATTGGCGATTGCTGCCTTTTCGCATTGCTGCGCGAATTTCTTAAGCGGTATTGCCATTGGTAAAGATTTTTGGTTTGGTGAATGACTGGATTATCTAATACCAATGACAACAGGGGGCGATCTGCTTTGCCGGTTCATAGGTGCGAATCAAATCAGACGGTCTCTTATGATGTCGATGATATAGCAGACGCCGACTATCAGAGCGGCAAGCGCCAGCGAGCCATACAGCGGCAGCAGTATCAGCCACCACGGCATATCTGTCGCGCCTGTAAGCCTCAGAACGGCCAGAATTACGGCGGCGAGCACCAACAGGCCGACATTGATTGTCAGCGAAACATTTTCTCTTTTCATGAGATTCGGCTCAAAGAAACCCACGACTTTAGCCGTGGGAGGAATTGAGCCACATTCCTTCTTTGGTTAATGATTTCTTTCAAATATTTGATAAATTCAGATATTTTCACTACCTTTGTATTATGAAACTGACCCTGCAAATCAAGCTGTTGCCGAGCGTTGAGCAAGCCGAGCGTCTTAAAAAGACAATCAGCGTGTTCAACGAGGCGTGTAATGCCATTTCCACTATAGCGTGGGAGCGGCGTTACTTCCGTCAGTTCAATCTGCACAAGGAGGTCTATTATGCCATCAAGGACACTTACGGCCTTTCCGCACAACTTGTGGTCAGGGCAATCAGCAAGGTTGCCGACGCTTACAAACTTGATAAGAAGAAGCAACGCAAGTTTCGCGAGTTTGGTGCAATCACATACGACAGCCGTGTTCTTAGTTACACCGCAAAGCAAGAGGCTTCGCTCTCTGTTATTGGTGGTCGCATCAAGGTTTCGTATGTCTGCCATCGTCCCGAACTTATGCAGTATGCAAAAGGCGAGGCCGACCTTCTTTACATCAAAGGTAAGTTCTTTCTCTATCAGACAATAGATATTCCCGATGAGGATATTGAGGATTGTGCCGAGTTTATAGGTGTTGACATGGGCGTGACCGATATTGCCGTCACGTCCGAGTGTAAGACCTATTCTTCGACTGAAATCAACCGCATTAGGGAGAAGTATAACAAGACAAGGGCTTCCGTTCAAGCCAAAGGCACACGCAGCGCACATAGGCTGCTGAAACGGCTTCGTGGGCGTGAACGGAGATTCGCTACCATTGTCAACCATACTATCAGCAGACAGATTGTCGAGCACGCAAAGCGTGAGAATAAGGGTATATCCGTTGAGGATTTGACCAATATTCGCAAACGAGCCAACAGGGAGAAGCGCAACAAGACATTCAGACGGCGAGCCAATTCTTGGCCTTTCGCCCAACTCCGCAGTTTCCTTGAATACAAGGGTAAACTTGCGGGTGTGAATGTCGTTGCCATACCTCCGGCGTACACCTCTCAGACTTGTTCCAAATGTCTGCATATCGGAATAAGGAATGGCAAATCGTTCCGATGCACACACTGTGGCTTTGTTGCCGATGCGGATTACAACGCCGCCCGCAACATCGCCACATGGGGGTATGTAAGCACCCATGAAAGATGGGATATATTGTCTTGCTCTCTGCATGATGATTTATCTACGTCTAAAGCCAACGCACTTTAGTCGTTGGTAGCTTACGATTCAGATTGGTTTATAGATTTAGTGAATATCGGATTTGTGCTCCCGACGGGTCCGACCCCGCAACCGCAACATATACTAACCAAAAATCTAAACATCATTCTAATAATTACCACATTGCCGCGCGGCATTTAGCGGCGTTATCGGGAGCGTGAGGGCAGGCGGCTCAGGATTCTTTAAGCCGCCTGATTGTCTTTTTGACGTAGGGGCATTTCGCGCCGTCGCAACGGCTTGTCAGGCGGCATTTCCCTGACAGTTTCAGAGGCTTGGAGAAACCCCGCCGCGCCTCACGGCGAAGCGGGGGTGACAGTGTTGTCAGTAATTCAAAAGTAAACCTTATTACATGATTAAAAACGCTTTCGTTTCAGGGACGGCCGATGGTCTCGACGCGCCGCAGAATATGTTCGGCATGGTGGAAGCTGAATCCGCGCTCGACGCCGAACACCGAGCAGGCGTAGCTCCCATCTTTGGGATTGCACCGCTCTGAGAGGTCGCAGTCGTCGCAGTCCGACGGGCCGCAGCTCTCAGAGAGCACATACATCTCGCCGTCAATGATGATGGCGTTGAGATTGTTGTTCATTGTCTATATTTTGATTTTTCAGTCGAAAAGGGAGCGGACGCAAACCTCACTCTCTGCCTTTTTGATGTTCTGAACGGCAGTGGCGAAATAGCTATCTTTCAACTCGCAGCCTATGCCGCGTCGGTTATTTTTGACAGCCATATATATTTCGCTCCCGATTCCAAGAAATGGAGTGAACACAACCTCGCCCTCATTGCTCCATAGATTGACAAGCCGATGAATTACCTCCAGTTGCAGCGGACAAATGTGTTTTTCGTCGCCTTGGGCGGTGCCCTCCTTTCCGTTGAGCACATCCGTGCGCTTAATGTCCATCCACACTGGCGACGCCCACTTTTGCCATACTTCAAGGGGGAAGTTGTCGCGATTAAGGTTCGTGATCGGCTCCCAATCAGCTTCATTGCCTTCCCACTTTTTGAATATAGTAATATATTCGGCCATTCCGATTCCGGTTTTGGAGCTGTCAGAAGTTACCTGCTTATAGAGAAGACGTTGCGTTTTGGTGCGCTGCATTTCCAGAACAGGGTCACAGAAGATTGTGATTTTCGAGTGGAGTTTGAATCCTGACTCCAGTACGTGATGGGTGTGCTCGCCGGTGAAGTCGTACATTCCTGTGTAGCCTGACGAGTTCTTGTATACGCCGAGGTCTTTTGTGTGAACACACATCAGTCGACCGGGTTTCAATATGCGGTAAAGCTCTTTTAACAGGAAAGAATATTGAGTAAAAAAGTCTTCGTGGCTCTCGTTGTTCCCCATGTCGTGAATATAGTTGGAATAAGTGAACAGAGAACTGAACGGCGGCGAGAATATGATGAGATCCACTGAATTATCAGGTATTCTCTTGATTTCAATGGTCGTGTCTCCTTTCATCAGGAATACCTTATCGTCGCGATATTCGTCGTAGGCATACTCTTCGAGAAGTCCATACGAATGTTCATTTACGTTCCGATTGATTTCGCGCTTCATCTCTTCGAATTTGCGCTGCTTTTCTTCTATAATGTTTCTTGCGTTCTGCATTGTGTCAGTTATAATTAAGTGAATATTTACTTCTCCCTCACGACCGAAACGATAAGACCGGCGGACTTGCTGATAGAAGTCCTCAAAAGAGAAATCGGGCGCAACGAAGATTTGGGTGCCGCACTTTTGAAAGTTCATGCCGTAACCGCAAATTTTAGCTTTAGATATGAGAATCCTTATTTTACCGTCAGCAAAGTCGAGCAGTCTACGCTCTTTGTCTGCGTCCTTATCGCTCCCTTTTACCTCTACAGATTCGGGGAGTAACTTGCGTAATATCTCGCCCTCTTCGTTCTGCTTTATCCATATCAGCACCTGCCCCACCGTCTCTTTCGCGAGCTTAGCGGCGAGCTCAAGCCGCTCGTGCTTTGTCTTGCGAAGTTCGGCATTGAAGTTTGTGGCGTTGACAATTCCCTGAGCGAACAGACACCCGTCTTGCGGCTTTGTCTCTATCTGATGCTCGATATAGTTGAGCTTAGGCAAAACAAACTTCTTGCCAGTCTCGATAAAGCCGATATCTGCAGGGTTCTCGAAGATGATCGCCCAGGATGAAATCCAGCCGTAGAAGTCGGATTTGGCGTGACCTTTGAGCCGATAGTTGTTCATGCCTTCTTCTCTGACGAACCACTTTGAACGCATATCTTGAGCGTCAAGTACGTTTAGGAACTCGGAGTGGTTTCCGATTTCGTTAAGATCGTTGGGTGACGGCGTGGCGGAACAGCAGAGTTTGTAAGGTGTTTGTTTGAACTTGGACGTCAATTCACGGCGGTAATGGCCGGTGAAGTTCTTCAATATAGACGATTCATCGAGAACAACGCCGACGAACAAAGATTCGTCGATGTTGTCTATCTGTTCGTAATTGATGATGATGAGCTTGTCATTATCAGTCCGCTCTGTATAACGAGCTATATGATAACCGAACTTGGCGCCCTCTGCAATGGTCTGCTTGCTAACAGACAAAGGTGCAAGAATCAGCACCGGGCGGTTCTCGTGCTCTGACACTCTCTTTGCCCATTCAACTTGCATAAGAGTTTTACCCTGGCCGCAACCGGCGAAAATGCCGCCTTTGCCAAGTTTAAGCATTCGGCGAACGCAATATTTTTGAAAGTCAAAGAGAAACGGGGCTAATTCTTCATCCGCCATATCGAAGCCGCTCTGTGATACTGTCGTCTTTTTCTTTTCTAAAAATTCTTGATATTCCATAGTAAGAGCAAGCACCGCCGCCACAGTGACGAGCGGTGCCGTGTTAAGTTGTTTACGCGTTTTAGCTGATTGAGCTTATTCGAGCGGCTTGCCGTCGAGGCCGTAGCCGAGGGCTTTCAGATTCTTCTCACATTTGGCCCTGAATCGGTTGAACTTGGCCGTCACCTTGTCGCGGGCGGCCTTGTCAAAGGTTTTGCGCGGGTTCATCGGCGAGGGGAACACCGATGACAGCGGGAGTTGTTTTACTTCCATTTGGTTTTGGTTTATTGGTTTGACTTGTAATTGATTACTCTGTAAAGTTAGCAATTATTGGCGGGATATGAAAATTATTTGGCCGCCTTTTTGCCGCCATGTCTTGTCGATGATGCAGAAGAATCCGCGGCGGGCGCACTCGTCGAACAGCTCGCGGTCGTCGGGCTCTATCTCAGCGGGTGCCATCCCGTTCAGTGTCGTGAAGTGCGGCATGGCGAACCGACGGCGTATAGCCTCAATGGCGTCCCTGTCGCGGGTCAGCCATCGGATAACGAGCTTTACCGCCATGACGCGCCGCGCATCTCTACAAAGTTGAACATCTCGTCGCAGCGGTCGCGGATATGGTCGCCGTAGAGGTCGCCTATCTGGTCGGGCGACAGGTTCGAGGTGACGTGGGTGAAGTCGCCACGGCGGATGTCGTAGCGCCGCTGGAAGATATACTGGAACACGTTCTCCATGTTGCCGTAGTAGCCCGTCGGGATACTCTCGCGGCCTACCTCGTCGAAAGCCTGGCGGGGCATCATGATGTAGCTCTCGATGGCGGGATAGCCTCCCATGGCAAACATACCGGCGACGTAGCTCGCGTTGGCGGTGTTGAACCCGTAGGCCCATGTGTCGCGCCGCATCGTTCGGGGGTCTGCGCTGTTGCGGTATATCGCGGGCGGCCTGACTATCGGACAATACCGCCGGATGATTTCAAGCATCGTCGACTTGCCCGTGCCGATGTCGCCCCAGAGCCATAGCCCCTTGTCGGGATCGTAGCGCCCGTCGAGCATCAGGCACCACCGCACGAGGTCGTTCAGCAGCGGCTTCATGTCGGGCGCGATGGTGAATCGCGGGCAGACCTCACGGCACACGTCGAGAAATTTAATTTTCTCCTGGCGGGTTACGCTTCTTGAGGCCGCAGCCCGGCACGATGCGCCCTCTGATGGGGACGCCGCCGCTC
>ERZ780207.1712-NODE-1712-length-17875-cov-3.602469_pt1 | contig 17875 bp, 36 predicted proteins | sample MGYA00510977_ERZ780207 | MGnify/ENA primary metagenome ERZ780207 (study PRJEB29588, sample SAMEA2151383) | human gut metagenome | biome: human gut; feature: human-associated habitat; material: faeces | place: Denmark | collected 2008/2010 ... | reverse complement strand
GGGGTAAAAAGGCGGCGCCGCGCAAAAAAGAAAAAATACGCCGCGCCATTAAAAAAATATCGCCCAGCAATATAATGATCCCTCACGGATTTTTTAATTTGGTGTCGGGATCAAGACACCGGGAAACTTTAGAATTTCCTCCTTTCTAAATTATTTTCCCAATCTTTCTGACGTCATTGAAAGACAGGGATGGGGCAGCACCTGATAACGCTCAGATGCTCCAGGAAGCGTAGAACAGAAGAAATACGGTTTTCTTTATTTGCGGATAACCGTAAACCCAAATGGTTCTCCCTTTGTTTTACCAATGAAGTTCAATAAAGGCAAGGGCAAAACACAGAAGCACGATGATGCCGAAAACGCTCACTACATCACCTCCTTTCTACTTCAAAAAGTAAAAAATTAAAAATAAATGGCAGATATAGTCCAAATCAAAATAAACTCGAGTTTTCCGCACATCTCTTTCGAGTCTTTCCAACATCGTCGGATTAGTAGCCCCAAAACCAGAAGAAATATCATTGGATCCCATCACCCCCTTTCATTTACCAATAGAAATCAGGTTTTCCAACTTGACATCGAAAACATCAAGATTTGGTTTATTCCAATATGACGGGATGGTAATTGCCCGAACCTCCTCTTCGGATACAGACTTTCCATCAATATACCAGCAAACCTTTGTGTTCCCGCCACTTGGAACGGTGGCAAATGTGACATATCTTTGCGACGGGTCGGATATCTTTTCTTTTATAACATTTTTATAACCGTCGCTCCATTTCCACCATTGAACTGGTTTTTGTTTTACCACATACGGTTCACTTGCCCTCCTTTCTTTAACGGCAGAAAGGTTGGAGTATGAAACCCCAACCCTAACCGTCGTTTCTACAATCTTCTCAATTTTGTGACCTTTGAACTTTGCAGACGGCTGAACATCCGTGCGATATTTTACTCGTACAAACGCACCGTGCTTTAAAGACGTTACCTTATGAATTATGTCAGCCATGATCAGTTTTCCTCCTCATTGTCTTCGCCATTTTCTTCGTTCCAAGAATCAATCTCTTCTTGAATCTCGTTATTTCCAAAAGCGCACTCACGACCAACAACCTCTCTCGCAATATCCCCGGGATAAATCCAGCCAGTCGGATAATCCGTTGATTCAAAGTTGCCATAGCCGTCGTAGTGGAAATAGTCGTGATTCGGGTTGAAATCTCCATAAACGATAGAACGAGCAATTTCGCTCGGAGTCATTCCTTCGCAGGTTTCGTCGAATCTTTCCATCTCGATGATTTCATCGTCATAGTCGTTGGTTTCGTAGCAATACTCGTTGTGGAGTGCCACTGCGTCGGACTCGTCCATATTCTCGATAATGTTCTTGATTGCCTCAACCTTCTCGTCATAAGTCTTCATAGTTCTGTTCTCCTTTTCATTTTCAATATTTTTGTTTTTGTTGGTGGTTTCGGTCAGGGTGCCGTTGTCGATTGCATTGTTGATATAGTTCGTAAAGATTGTTCCGAGTTCGTCTGCGTCGTGGTCTTCTCCGAAAAGTGTCTTTACTTCTTCCAAGACCTGTTCTTCCGTGATGTCCTGTCCTGCTAGATTGCGAAATGTTCTCATTTCTGTTTCCTCCATTTAAGATTACTTTTGTGAATTGCGTAGGTCCAATAGATAACATCGGTGTTTGCGTCGATAAATTGATCCTCCACGAGACGCCCAACTCGATATATAACGTAGTCGTCCATTTCGTCGTAAAGTTCTACGGAAACAACCAATCCAAGCCAGTTGTCGCTTTCTCCAATCTGTGGAAGCTCTTTAAGAGAGTAGATCGCTTTTGCGTTCCCGACCCATTCACGAATTTCTTCAAGTGTCTCCGAACAGTTCAGAAGATACTGATTAAACGAGTAGTCATATTCTTCCGGGGTTTCCTTCTTCAACCTCTCGAACTCCTTTCTCAATTCTTCCTCCGTGATAATTTCTCCTGTGCTTATGTCTCTGAATTTTCTCATAGTCTTTCCTTTCTCCCCGTTTATGGTCAGATAGGACAACCAATTGTTTATTTTTTTTGTTAACATTCAAAGTCCTGCAAAACAGTATATTTCCAACCATCGCAGTCAGTCATATACCAAATGACAACCGGGTTGTTGTCCTTGTCGAGAGCCACCCCCTTGAACTGCAAATCCAAATCGCTTAAACTTCTTGCGTCCACGTTTGTGTTCCAGATTGCGGCATATTCTCCGCTCGAAATGTACGGAAGTCCGTAGGTGAGTTCGACATTTCTTTCACGCTTTCCGTGAATAATTTTGAGATGTTTGTCGAGCCATTTCACTGCGGCAACGGCGATCTTGTACTGATTCTCGTAGTCAGCCCATTCTTTGATTTGGTTGGTGTAAATTTCCATTTTATATTCCTTTCTCCCCGTCAAGCCGGTAGGACAGCATAATTTTAATTTTAGTCGATTGAGAACAGATTCTTGATTGCTTCGAGGTCTTTCTCCGGAATCTCGCGATAGAGCCAAGCACTTCCGTAACGATACCCGCAGACGGGACAGACGCTTCCAACAGGAGAACCTTCTTTCTGATGTTCACATCCTGCGTTCATTCCGTTTAGGTGATAGTTTTTCCACAGTCGAAGAATTTCGAGATAAGTTGCTTTGTCTTTCTTGCAAAGTTTCCCATTTTCTACGGCATCTAAAATGTCTGATTCATCCAGGCATTGACCTCCGCACACAAAGGAATTGTGTCTGTAAACCATTGCCGATGCTGCAAACTCGGTTCCTTGAACCTTTTCCAGCGTTCCTCCTTTCCAAACGTAGCAGCGGCGATTTTCTTCCAACCGAATTTTAACCTCCACACGATAGTAGTTGCCGGGTCTAAATACAAACTTCTTTTCCATTTCGGAATCCTTTCTCCGGTTTTGTCGAGGTTCTCCGGAAACTCAATCTTTCTCGGTTGGGTTGACGGCAATCTCGATTTCTTCGTGATTTGCCCAAAATCTGTTTTTTGTTTCTTTCCAATTACAATTCGGAAAATCATCAAGAGCAAAGCAATACATTATTCCATCATCTTCCAAAATCGTAACCGATTTACCATAATGAATATGACTTGTGTCTTGTTCTCCCGTCCTGTAATCAATAGGTCTAAATATACCTTTCATTTCCCTCATCTTCCTTTCTCATATACTTCTCAGCATTACAAATCAAGACTGATAACCATTCTGAATTTTAATCTTAATAATTTGTTAACAATTTAATTGTCAGAGTTCGACCCTCTTCCCTCTTCCGCACAGTCTTGCAAGAGGGCAATAGAATGTCAGATAACTGTTCAGGTGTCTTCCCTTGTTGTCGGAGTTCCAACGAATGAACATATATTCGAGCGCGTTTGCGACCGCATAGAAATCTCCTCCATCTCTGATTGCCCAGAGTCCAGCCCCGATAAGTTGTGCAAGGAATTTCTTTTCTGCATTAGTTGCTTTCGTTTTATAGTCGCTTTCTCCTGCAGGACGAACATAGACATCGTTGGAAAGCATATCGGAGAGTTTATCGACGATTTCTTGAGTGATGAATCCTTCTTCGTTTGCGTAGGTTTCGAAAAGGTACTTCTGTTCAGCGGTTTTGTAAGTGGTAAGCATAGTTTAAATCTCCTTTATTATTTTTTTAGTTGTTTTGATTTTTGATTTCTGCGAACATTTTGCGGACAACACTGTCCAGATTATCCCAATCCGTCCACTGTGGTTCGTCATAGTTAAGCTCGAAGCCGTAAACTGTGGAAATCGGCTTGTCAACTTCGAGCGTCAGAAATTCCTCAAATACTTCTTCTTCAGTTTCAAGATATGGAATAACTTTTCCTTCCATATAGTCGTAAATCGCCTGCCACTTCGCGATTTCCCACGCGCGATTGATTAGCGTTGCGGGACTCATGTTCAACAGTCTTTCGTTGTACTCTCTGTTTTCCTCTTCGACGATTTTGGTGAATTCTTCAACAGTTCTCATAGTTAATCCTTTCTGCCGTTTTGTAAGAGGTTTGCGGCGACTCTAATTTTTTAATTTTAATAATTTGTTAATATTTTAATATGTGAAATCAACGAAGACCGGAGTGTCTTTCTTCAACATCCGCTCATAGCTGATATCGTCGCGTCTTCCGCAGGAGTATTTCTTTTCGGAGCGATCATAGTCGCCCTTCTCATAGACCTGCGAATCTTTCGGTTCGGAAATCGGTTTCAGAGTAAACCAATCGCCTTTCTTCAATGCTCCGAGAGTCAGAACAAAATTCGGATTCTTTTCGATGTGGTGTTTGATTCGGAACGATGTCTGGGGACAGTTGTCGAGATATTCTTTCAGAGTCTTTCTGGCTTCTGCGTAGGTGTCTTCGGAGCACTCAACACTCCATTCTCCGTAGTAGAGTCCTTCAATGTCGTAACGGTCAATAGTTCTTCTGGTGTCGATGGTGGTTGTGCTTTTCATAGTTATTCTCCTTTTAAATAATTTATTCAAATTTGATTATTTTTAATTGCGAAAGAGACTTTCCTATTCAACTCATTATAGAACCGACGTCTCTCTTTATAATAATCTATAAGGTCAGGAAGACGATCATCTCGACCGCCTTCCTTTTCAATTTTGTTGAGTTCTTTTTCGACCTCATAGAGTTTTGCTTCGAAGTCTTTCGCAACAAGTTCAACGCAAGCAAGAAGCTTTTCTTTTTCTATGTCGGTCAGGGTGATTTTTGTGTTTTTCATGGACCTATCTCCTTTCAAATTACCAATTGATTCTGATACATTCATCCAACCAAACAACATGATGTCCCCAACGGAAGCCACCTCTGCCATCGTCGTTAACAAAAATTTTCGATTTCTTCGGGGTTTCTTTTGTTCCGGCAATTTCAACGAAGTAGATGATTTCTGCCGAACTGTCAATTTCGTAGATTTCTAATCCGAGTTCGGCAAGTCCTCCGTAGTAAGTTGCGACTGGGTCTTTTCCATCGATGCGGTTTTTGATTTCGGTTTTAGTGATTTTCATAGCTTTATCTCCTTTAATTATTATGAATATTGTTTCTATCAATCGCGATATAAATCTGGAGCTCTGAAACAATTGTGCTCTTTGGTCCAGTCACATTTCATACACAAACCTTCATCATGCATACACTCATCGCAAAGCATAATCAATTTGCCACAATGATGACACCGGGCGACATACCCCTGTTCCTCAACGTCCCAATCAAGATAAATGTTTTCTTGGTCGCAAAACGGGCACACTTCGACTGTTTCTGTTTGAATTTTGGTGATTCTCATAACCTTATCTCCTTTTTATTATGTTGTCTGCTTTCTTTCATAATTTCGTCAATCAGCATTGAAAGAAATGCCGATGTTTTTCTCGCATCCTGATAGGACAGTTCCGATCCTTTAATTTGCCCTATTTTTTCAATGCAGTCTCTTATGTTCTCAATTGCGCTCATTCTCGCTTCATCGCTGTAATACATCATTTTTTATTTTTCCTTTCTGGCCGTATATGTCCGATACCACAGACAAATTTTAGTTTAGCAGATCACGAACCAATGCTTCTCGTAGTTCTCCTCGCAGAAGTCGAGGTTGGTCATCTGGTCTTTCTCGAAATCAGGGTAAGACGGGTCGTCATAAATCACGCCATCGTCATCGAGACATTCAAGCCAATAACCTCCGGTTTCTTCGCGATACTTTTTGCATTCGCGAACCTGAAACCCGTCAAGATCATAAACAATGATACTGTTGTAGTTGTTATAGTTAGCAACAAATGTCCCGTCTTCTTCGCAGTAAAGATCATGATTGTCGTTGATAAAGTCGAGCATTTCCTTCGCATTGTCAAAAGTAACAAAGTTTTTCATAGTATTTCCTTTCTGCCCGTATAACGCCGATAGCACAGCGTAATTTTAATTACTGAATGGTGTCGCACATCTCTTCGATTTGTTCTTCTGTAAAGCACCGACGAAGCTTCTCGTTCTGCGCGAGGCAAAGTTTCCAAATCTTCCGAGCTTTCGTGCGTTCAGAACCGGGCGTGTTGTCGTATCCGTATTCCGAGCAGAATTCGTCGAAGTCATCGCTCACATAACTGTCGCTTCCGAGACAAGTCAAAATGTCATAAGCGGTCGGTTCCGCTTCGGCAATCTTTTCGGGGTCTTTCGACAAAAGCTTTTCCTTGTTGGCGATAGAATCCCAGAAGATTCCCCACATATGACCGAGGGGAGTTTTGATGTCGTAGCGATAACGGGGACGAAGGGTATGCTTACCCCAGTTCGGGTTAGCGTAAAGTCCGGTGTAAGTGAATTTCACGGTGATGTTGTGTTTCTTGCAGAAGTTGTCTGCGATTTCGGTGTATTCATTGTGTCTCATAGTTGGTTTTCTCCTTTTTATTTTGTTTTTTTTAAAGAATTTCGTTGAGGGTGCAAAATCCGGTTTCTTCGCACCAATCGCATTTCGATTGACGTTCGTCATCGGGGTCAACATCCCATTCCCGGTGGATTTGCCTTCCTTCGTGCGCTTCAATTGCGCAGAGGCATTTATTACAAACCCAAAGAGGTTTTGCGAGATCGTGCTCTTTAACGTATTCTGCTGTTGCGTCATATTCTTCTTCGGTCAGATAGGAATACGATTCAAGAAATTCTTCTTTCGTAAGGTCGAAGAAGTCTCTCATTTTTTCTCCATCGTCAACGAACGGGGTGATTTTAATGTTTCTCATAATGTTTCCTTTCTTTTGCGGTGGTATTATGCCGCCACCGCTCGGCAAATTGATTGGTTTTGGTTATGCCTTGATTTCTTTCAGGTAATCTTTCCAGAGACTGCTGTCAGTTCCGTAGACGTTGTGAATCGAGTCACAATTTCTGCTTCTCTTTTCATCAATGTAGAATTTCCAGATGTTCTCGAACGGAATCTCGACATCTTTTTCACAGGAGATGTCCAGAATAGAGCCTGCTCCGCTCCACATATCGAACAGCCCACAGGTTGCTCTTTTGTCAATAACAATCGAGCCATTCGGGTTGGATTTCATCTTCTCTTTCAGATTGATTGCCTGTCCGAGAGTCATTTTGACGCAGAATGTCAGCGCTTCACAGCCATAACCGTTGGCGACTTCAGAAGAAACAGAGGCAAGAAATTCGTTCGTGCTCACATTGTCTTCGCCCTTCAAAACTTCAACAATCTCTTCGAGCGTGTATCCCTGCTGTTTTGCCAGCCAGACAAGACCAGATTTTTCTGCGTCTTTATCGACGGTTCCGTCTTCGTCAATGATGTGTTCGTTGAGCCAGAAGTCGTAGTTGTCGTCGCCGTTGGAAACGATGATGTTGAAGCAGAACTCGTGTCCAAGAGCCCAGTCTTCCGGATAGTCAATATAGATAATGTCCATAAATTCTTCTCGAATCATATCGTCGTCAAGATTACCGTCTTCGATAATGTTAGCATCTTCAAGAAGTTTCGGATCGGTTTTAGTCCTGAAATCATCAACGAGATTGTCAATAATATCCCACTCGTCGGTTTGATACCAGTCCCAAAGTCTTTCAATCAAAGTGTCACGAGGAGAGTTGCTCTCGAGGATTTCCTGCGCGATGGAGTCTTCAATTTCGTCACGATAATCGACGTCAATCTCAAAGTGATAATTTCCGTCTGCTTTTTTGCGCCAAGTGTGATTTTCTGCCAAGTAGTCCTTCACGAGTTCATTCAAAGTTTTCATAGTTTTAATCCTTTCTCCGGTTTTAGGGATAACCGGAAACCCAATTTTTAATTTTGGTGGTTGAAATGTTTCACGTGAAACAATTATTCGTGAATCAGTCCGTTTTCATCTATATCCATTTTTTTCAGAATGTCATAATCCTTCAAAAAGTTTTCAGCAAGCCATTTATAATTTTGGTCAGGAGAAATCGATTGTTCGGTGTCGTAGATACTTCCGTCTTCATAGTAGGGAGCATCAATCCAATCAAGGTCGGTCCGCATACTATCGCTACCCCAAGCTTTAATTGCAACACAGATTGCGTAAGTCGGGAAAGTCTTTGAGTGAATCACGGTTTCGTCGTCGGGGTCGAATCCATCGCTCCAACCAACGCAGACAGCGAGTGTACCGTCGAGTTTCAAAGTGACGCACCCACGGTCTTCTTTTTTTAACCATTTAACAGCAGCCTTGATTCCCTTTTTGAGAGTTTTGACGGTGTAGGTTTTGATAGAAGACATAATGTTTTCCTTTCTGCGGTTTTGAAGAGGTTTTCCGCAAACTCTAATTTTTAATTTGTTTTAATGATTAACCAAACAGAACTTCGCCAAAGAGCGAGAATTGAATGATAATGTCGGCAACCGCTGAATCAACTTGACAGCAATTTAACTGCCATTCTCCAAATCCGTCTCCTTCTGGAACATACCAGTTGTAGTGGGAATAGTAGCCTTCCTCGATTGCCTTCCGAAGTCCGATGAAAAGCTTTTCGAGAGAAAGGAAATATTTTTTGCCATTCTCAATGTCGGTTATCTCCAATGATTTTCCATCAAAAAGAATTTGTGCGAAGACTTCTTCGTAACAAACATCTTTCGGATCTACTCCCTGTTCAACAAGATGTTTCTTCGCTTCGGAGTAGTCTTCGTCGTTGGCGGAAGTTGCTCCCCAATATCCGACTCCGCCATTTACGGCGGAGCAGATAATGTCCAGTACATCTTCTTTTGTGATTTTAACCTGAATTGTCGGCTTCAGAATCGCACAAGTCTTATTCCATTTCAGTTCCATTTCAATATGCCACCCTTTCAATAATTTCGATTTCGTAACGGTCTTCAGACCAGAAACCTTCCTGATAAATGGAGAAGTAATATTCTCCTTCGTCAACAACCTTGTTGTCCAACTCCATCAAATGATCATTTGCCTTTTCGTCTGCAACACATTCATCAAAATAGGTTTTTGCTTTTTCGCGAGTCGAGAAAACCCTCATTTCGGTGTCTGTAGATCCATCAATTGTTGCATCGATTTTAACGATATAAACGAAAGTCGGTTTGTTTTCTTCCGAGTTGAAGATTTTGTCAGCGAGGTCGCTTGCCTTTGCGTCTTCGGGATCATCGTCGTCAATAATGCGCATATCTCCAGTTGAGATACCACATTCTTGGCATTGGTAATCAATTACGTCTTTTGTGTAATCGATTGTCCCTTTGTCCATCTCAATTGCCTTGTCGTCCTCCACAAACAATTCAGCAAAAATTCTTCTTTCCATAATTTAATCCTTTCTTCGGTTTTGTTGAGGTTGTCCGAAAACTCATAATTTTTTATTTAGTGTTTTAGTCGATGTTGTCGAATACGTCGGTTGCAATTGCTTGTTTCGAATCCGCCGTCACGCAGACTCCACGGCACCGGTCGTGATTGTCATTAAGAAAGAAGACGTATTCTTCTCCGTTGCTGTAAACAGCGTATTCTACGCCCTCCCATCCGCTATTTGCGTGTTTAACGGTGAGAGAGACATATCTCTCCACGAATGCGCTCTTCGAGAGTTGGCATTCGCTCATTTCACAGAAATGAAGTTCCTTGAATCCCTTTTCCTCGAGGTCGTGCGAGTAAATTTTGTTCTGTTTCATAGCTTTATCCTTTCTGCTCCGTTGTGCTTTAAATGGTCGAATCGCCCAACCAATTTTTTAAATAGATTCGATGTGCGCGGGAACAAAACGGAACCGAGCGTATCTCGGATATTCCAGATAATTTTCAATGTTCCCTTTTCTTGTCTAAAGACGGAATATATTGGAAGGCAATGTCGTACATCATCCTTCCGGTGATTTGGTCTTTGAATGTTTGAACCATTATCCCGTTCAGAGTGTCTGCGTAGTCATTGTATTTCATCCACGATTTGATGACCCTTGTTGTCAGCGGCGTGACATAAACGTAGAGGTCATACTCATGATGGTCAATGTCTTCTGGCGGGTAGCCTTCTTCGAGCAAGACTTTCATAAGTGATTTGTTGCTCATTTCAGTTCTCCTTTCAAAAATAATTCTTGTCTGTGGCGCCTTGTCTTTTTAACGGATTCGTTGTGTTCCTCCCTTGTCTGCTGGAACTCTCTCCAGTGATCTTTAATATATTGATCACGCTTTGCTTTGTATTCGGGATTAACGATACGAAGAATCGACGCCTTTGAAACCTCGAATTCTTTGGCAAGTTTCATCAAGCTCCAACCTTCGTCACGAAGACGGATTATCTCCGTCTTCTGTTCGTCGGTTAATTTTCGCCGCCTGTCTTGCAGTCCGACGAGTTTGAGGTGGTTGACTTCATGTGTGTAGGGCATTGAATTTACTCCTTTCTCAATCTTTCAACGATTTTGTTTTCGAGCTCGTAGTAAGTATCTCCGAAGATTCTTGCTTCGTCTTCTTCGCCCTCTCTCCATTTATCGGGGAGCGTGATATCCAGACGGTCGAGCAGTTCCTCGAAGATGTCGATGATGTCATCTGCGGTGTTGGTCAGGTTTGCCTTGTTGATTTTCGCGGCTGCGTTAGTTTTCTTCATTGTGTTTTCCTCCTCTTTTCTGTTCAGTTTTTCATAATAGTCTTTGGTGTCTTCATCTGCGAAATCGTAAATAATTTCTCCATTGTCGTCGCAGATTTCATATCCGGTTTCGTAGCAATCTTCGTCTTCCGGTGAAACCCATTCTTCAATTCTGGTGCGCGGTTTGATTGTGAACATGGCTTTAATCCTTTCTGCCTTTTGGCTTTAAAATTGTGGTTTTATTCAATCAGCCCCAGATTGTTGGTCCGAGGCTGTTGTTTTTGGTTAGTTTTCTTCTGCTTCGTCTTCGTCGATCGGAGCACAATTGTTCTTTCCGCTATTGCAGGATTTGCACAACATCTGCAGATTTTCATAAACGGTCTTTCCGCCTTTGCTCCACGGAATGATGTGATCTCCTGCCATATCTTTGAATTCGAAATGCTGATGACACAGCGGACAAATTCCATCCTGTTCGCGGTACTTCCGCTTTCTATCTGCTTCCGGAAACGCTCTTGCCTGAAGAAGATTCATATTTCCAGAAAGAACGGCTTCATAAACTGCTTTCTCGTTGGAGATTTCCTCCGTTTCGAGAATTTCGTTCACTTTGTCATCCAACCCGGTAGCGTCAACATCCTTGAATCGATTATAGAGCAAACCCCATTCGATTCCCTGCATCAACTTGCGGTAGGTCGGGAAGGTTCTCGAAACCCATCTGATAACATCCTCGTAATATCTCCACAATTCGATTGCGTCGATATCGCGATAATGCTTTTCCATATACGCTTCAACGTCGAATTTTGCCTTTTTCGTAAGAATTGGACGATTTTCGTTGTCTGCGTCGTAAGCCCATTTCAGAACCTTTTCGAGGAGATATTGGCGAACAACCGCTTTCTCGTCTTCCGATTTCGAGCCGGATTTTGCGTCAGTATAATCACTGAAATGTCGATTTTCAACTTCTGTACTGAACGCAAGCCCTTTCGGATTCGAGAAATATTTCTTTGCGTCAGTTACCCAAGCTCCGTGATAATTCGCATTCAGAAGCTCCTGATCCGTAAGTTCAACTCCTGCTTTGTTGATTCTTTTGAACCATTTCATCTTTTCGGCGTTGTCGCCTTCGCAGACGTAAGCCATCAATTCGTAGTTGTTAAAATCTTTCTGTCTTGCGGCAAGGCGAGAGTAACCGAGATGCTGTTTCTTTCCGTCGATATCCATCGTAACTCCAATCGAGAACTGCCCGACTGCATATTTGCAGATTGAAAGGATTCTCTGTTGTCCGTCAATAACTTCGAGTTTTCCGTCATCAAGTCTTGCAAGGTAGATAACGCTCAACGGACAGCTTTCGAGAACGGTCGTGATGACCGCGTCTCTGCGAGGCTGTTCATAAACGAATTCTCTCTGATACGGAGGACGGATATTGAGAAGCCCGTTCATCGAAGTAACTTCTCCGGTTGTGGTGTTTTCTTTAAACCCTTTAACAAGTTCTCCGATGGTGAGCGGATGTCCGTAGGTTTCTTCAAAAGTGGTGATTTTCATGGTTTTCATTGTGGTGATTTCCTTTCTTTATTGTATGTTGGTTTTTATTTATTGTCAGATTTTGGAGTAAGGACTGAAAATGCTTTTGTTAATAATATTCCGATTGAAGCTAAATCGAGTCTTTAATATCGTTCGTTATTTCTTCCTCCTTATAAAAATTCTTGAGTTGATTGTTGTCGGAATTCCATTTTTAATTAAATATGGGTTTTGAATTCTCCATGTACTGTTTTGTTTCTTATACTTTGTAGCGACTTCCTCACACGGAGGCGTAAAGAAAGCACAGTCCTCTTTCGCCCATTTGATGTCTCCGCCTCTTCCAACGACCTCGAACTGCTCCTTATTATATTGTGCGAAGAAACTCGGACCAAAAACTCCCATAACTCCATCGTAGTCTCTCGGAATTTTACTTGGAGAATTGACTTCGATTGCGTCGTAGTTGTCGTATTTCGGATATCTGTCTTCATGCCCTTCGTACTGCGCAGTCAGCGGAATCTCTTCGTTGTATTTGTCGAGCTTGAAGGTTGTAAACCATTTGCACAATCCGTTAACGCTCGTTTTCGGAGCGCCCTCTGGAACAATGAAGTCGCACGGATTTGTGTAACCGAGAGCAAGTGTTCCATCCTGAAATTTCGGAAAAATTTCTTTTGAAGTGACAGAATTCTTGTTGCCGATAATAACGAAGTCTTTGCCGTGATCGAGAATCAATTGAACAAACTCTCTGAAAAGCGAGAACGGAGGATTTGTAACGACAATGTCGCACTCATCAAGGAGCGCAACACATTCCGGAGAACGGAAATCTCCATTCCCTTCGAGCGGAGTTTTGACGAGATTGAGCGTATCGTAGCCAAGGTAGCTGCCGTCCCATTCGAGCTTGTAAGACGGATTTCCGCTCATTTCGTAATGTGTGAAAATAACCTTCTTCAGTTGAAGCTGTTCGAAGTGATTTCTGAAAAACAGGAAGAAGTTCGACCATTCAGGATCGTCGCAGTTGCACAAAACTGTTTTCCCGTAGAACTGACGAACATAATCCATATGCATCGAGATTTCTTCTTCAATCGTAGAAAGTCTTGTGTAGAACTCATCGTTCTTGTTAATTTTTGCCGCAATCATTGATTTGTTATTTTTAGCCATTTTAGTTTATCTCCTTTTCTTATTCTTTTCACTCAGCAAATCCCGTTTTCACGGAACTCTTTTAGAAGGCCATATCTTCTGCCGAGTTTCTCGAAATGTTCTCCAAATTCGGCAAGTTCTCCATAACTGTAATTGTGATTGCAGAAGCCATTCTGCCAGTCGATTGCCTCCTGTCTTGCCATTTCTTTCTTTATCTCGTAGGTGGTTTTGGTGTTTTCCGTTTCTTTTTCCAGAACCTCGACTTCAATTTGTCCAAGTTCAAATTTTTGAACCAAGTCATATCCTTCTTCGTCAGCCAGAAGTCCGATCCAGTCGTTCGGAGCAATATCAATTGTGTCGTGAGTGACAAGGAAATCCATGGGGTTGTAACGAATGCGAATGTTCTTGTCCGTCTTGTTTTCGACAGTTGCGACAAAGTCGTAGTCTCTTCCAGTCGATTTAACGCGAATGAATTCGTTTTCGAAAATGGTTTTCATTTTTAATTCCTTTCTGACCGTTTAGCCGATATCCCAGCTTAATTATATTATATCATACTTTTCTCAAAAAGTCAAGTATTCTCAATGAATTTCTCAAACCAGCTCGATGTCTTCCTTGCGGACATACCAGCAACCATCGCCTTTGGTTTTACCTTCTGGCCAACGAATATGATATGGAGCGATATAATCGATACTTTCAATTCCAATAACTACTCCAATTGTTCCCTTTGGCGGAAAATAACCAGATTCTTTGTCCTCTTTGGAATCTTCTGTGATATACCGAACTTTGTCACCAATCTCAATCCCCCGGATTTTGGTCTCTCCTCTGTGACATTCATAACAATTGTCTGTACAATTGGTTGTAGCCTTTGCAATTTCGCAATACTGTGCCATTTTCCTTTTCTCCTTTTTATATATCAAAATATTTTTTAGCGTATTGATCAATGAATGTGTCAACGGGCATTTCCTTAACTGTAAGCATTCGACACAGGGCGTCAATTTGGATGTCCGTTTCTTGTATCATCAATATTCTTTTAACCCAAGATTTTCTATCCTCAACAGTCCTTTTATTAAGGAACGGTCTTTTTGAAAAAATCAAAAAGTCATCCAACATTTGGATCTTGTCGTCCACATATTGCTCTTTGGTTCTTTCTTCATTGTAAATGTTTGCGAATTTTCCCATTTTCAGTTTTCTCCTTTTAATTAAAAATTTTGTAAAATTCAGTAGCAAAAACGGATCTTGTTGAAATTGCCGATTCACTTTGGTTTGCAGGGCGTTCGAATACAAGCATGAATTCTTTTGCTGCGTTCTCTGGACTATTGGTTTCTTTCAAGAACCTAAACAATTTTGAAAACTCTGGCGTTTTTAGAATTTCGATCAATGTTTCAACTTGTGTTCTCACATCAGAAACCGACGTTCCGTTGTCCCTTGCCATATCAAAAAGGACTTGCTTGAATGAATAATAGGTAAATTGCCATAGGCCATAACCAGCCGCATCATGGACAAAGTCTATTTCTCTTTTATCTGCAAGGTTTGTATATTCGACATCGGAAATGGCGAACTTGCGGTTATAGAAGTTCTCTAAGTTGTTAGGGCACAGATCAGATTCCGCTTTTGCGTTGGCAAGGATTCCACAAGCTCCGGCGGGGGAAATTCCGAACTCAACAAGAGTATCATAAACCTGTCTCTCAACAGAAACAGGTTTATGAACAACATCATTAGTTGTTTTGATGGTCGAGATCGTGTATTCTTCTGAAGTTTTAGCGTCCGAATCTCCCGATGTTCCAATATAAAAAGAGAAGAAAAATACGAGAGCAATGGAGATCAATAAAATAGTAATGACGATGCAACCCCATGTTTTTGTTTTCATTTTAGTTATCCTCCTTTGTATTTGCGATAGTGTTGATCAAACGCAAGCAAATCTTTCTTGTTGCGCCACCCATTCCTTTGATCGATTTAATGTTCTCGATCATTTCTTCAAATTCTCCACAGTAATAATGGTCAAGCAGTTTTAACCAATTGTCGTATCCTCCAATAGTGTCTTTGTGTCTTGCGTAAAATAATCTACGCAAAAGTTCGTCTCTTGCTTCGGCTACGATGTCTCGATCATAGAAATTAACCGTGCTGTTGTTGATGGTGATGTTCTTGGTGGGTTTCATAGAGAAACTCCTTTCTGCACTTTACCCTGTGCGACGGGAAATATGCCCTTGGTGTTTAGGGCTGGGATGGCGCTCGATAACGCTCGAACGCCTCAGAGAGCGAATAGGGATTTCAAGAGTTACTTTTTAACAATCTCTTGAATTCCGCGAAACGCTTGGAATCCGATTGTTGCATTCTTCGGAATTGCGATGTTCGTCAAGCCCGAACAGCCGGAGAACGCGCTGTCGCCAATGGTCATCACGCGGCTCGGTATTGTGATGTTTGTCAAGCCATCACATCTGGCAAACGCAAAATAGTCGATTCCGTTTACGCTGTCCGGGATCGTGATGCTCGTCAGACTGCGACAATTGTAGAACGCGCCCGCTCCGATTTCTTTCAATCTATTTGGCAAGTAAATATCTATAAGCGACGAGCAGTCGGAAAACGTATAACGAGCGATTTTGGTTATTCCATTTGGAAGCACGATGCTGATCAGGCTACGGCAATATTCGAACGCCCTCTCACCAATGAACGTCACGCCTTCCGGTATCGTAATGCTCGTCAGGCTATCGCAACCAAAAAAGGTACGTTCGCCGATCCACGCGACGCTGCTCGGAATAGTGACGCCGGTCAGATTGCTGCACTCGAAGAACGCCTCATCACCGATGCCCGTGACTTTCTCCTCGTTATATACAGGCGGAATTTTGACGTCGGTGTCGGTGCAGGTTCCGATTCCGGAAACGGTGCAGGTTCCGTCTCCGTTGGGCACGAATACAAGACCCTTCGAGCATTCGTTCAGGGTGTTGCTGGTGGTAAATGCGGGGTTTTTCATGGTGTAAATCCTTTCTGGTTTATGTTCTGTGTGGTTTCCCATCATCAGGTACGAAGTAACCAACTTCGCACGACCCCGTTTTCGGGGTTTCGGGATTAATAACGATTGTCATACCAATCGCTCATCGCGTCTTCGACACGAATTTTTTCTCTGCGTTCTCTGTCTTCACAGATAAAGCAGAAGATTTGATCTTCCGTCCAACCAGCATCTTCACACTGGCGAACAAAGAGTTCCTCGAAGTAGGTGAGGTTGAGAGATGCGAGAGTTGCGGTAGTGGTTTTCATAACGAAATCCTTTCTGTGCTTTCCTCTGTAGTCCACATTGGGTGTCTTGAAAGCCCATGAGCGCCACCCATTGCTGGGCATCGGACTTGCACCGATCACTCCTTTCGGAGCGGGCCTTGCGGGATTAGAAGGCAGTCTATTTTTCGTTAAGGAGGGTTTTCTGTTGACGGGATAACCCACAACCCCGAATCTTGTTCAGAACGCCAAAGAGATTACGTAGAAGTCGGCTTGTTTATGGGGTTGACGGTCTTTCACCGTCCGTTTGCGACTCGTGTGGTCGTGCGCTTACTTGCTTACGAACTCGCAAAGGATGCTCCAAGCGACGCACTCTGCATCACTAAACTCGCCGTTGGGAGTAATGTCTTCGTGTGCCATTTCTGCGAGTACACGAAGCATAGCGAGGTCAATTTTTCTGCAGTCGCGGTTTCTGTCGTTATTTACGATTTCGCGTGCTTCTTTGAGGTGGCGCTTAATGGTAAAGATAGCGGTGGTTTCCATGGTATAAACCCTTTCTTCCCGTGGCGCTCCTCGTTGGGAGTTATGCCATACGCGCTTGGCGTTACCATATCGGCGGGAACCGTCCTCTGCGTTTCTCATCCGGGCTTGGAACCGGCAATGGCCGCATTACGGTGGCTCTTGACCCTTTTGGGCGGACTGTGTCTACCAGTCCAACATGGAAGCTTAGAAGACTAAATCGTCTTCGTCGTCCTCCTCCTCCTCGACGACCGGTGGGAAAATACGCGCCTCCTCTTCGGCAAGGAAGAGACGAACTCTTTCGAGTTCTGCCTGCTTTTTAGCAAGCGTCTCCTCTGCCGACGCCAACTTCTTTTTAAGGCGGTATATTTTACTTTCGGCTTCTCTCCGAAGGTCGGAGGAGGTCAGATATACCGGACGACCGAATTCGTCGTAGTAGTCACAGGCGGAATCTGCGACCATCGACAATCTGCGGCGAGCGGCGATTTCCTCGCCCTTTTCGCCCTGCAGGTCGGCGAGGCGGGGAGTGGCAAAGTTAATCTTGCTCTGCCAGTATCTTACACTGGACTCGGCGGAAGAAACGGCTCTTGCTGCTTCTTCATAAATTTTGTTAGAAAATTTGAATTTAAACATAAGAACTCCTTCTCGGAATTAACGTATCCGAGCAGTCTGGTGTGGTTTTTAAGCTGACTTTGCAGCCCAGACCGTCTTATGACGTAGCTTGCTTTCGGGAGCTAACCCCGTGACCTCGACTCTTTCGAGACGAACGCGCTTGGCCTAACACCATATGACAATATATGGAATTTACATTGTCATAGATACTTTTTAAAATAAAAAGTATCATATCCGATATTTTCACGCATACGGAAAGAGAATTTCCCAATTTTCCTTTGCTCCGCTCCATCCTTTCTCACCACCACCCCTATTTTCAATTATATCACGCCCACATCCAAAAATCATCAACAAATTGTAAACATTCTACCATCTCCAACCCACCATCCCCACAATTTATGCAACAGCCTTCTGCACAAATTATAATCTTCTCCTAACCATGTCCTGTT
>ERZ780207.1706-NODE-1706-length-17916-cov-4.491406_pt1 | contig 17916 bp, 16 predicted proteins | sample MGYA00510977_ERZ780207 | MGnify/ENA primary metagenome ERZ780207 (study PRJEB29588, sample SAMEA2151383) | human gut metagenome | biome: human gut; feature: human-associated habitat; material: faeces | place: Denmark | collected 2008/2010 ... | reverse complement strand
AATAACGGCCGGAAACGGCGTTTAGGGTTGAAATTGCAAATTTATCACCCGAAGAATTAAGCAAAACATTGTTAACAATATCTTTAGCAGAATTCCATGTGTAAATCGGTTTGCAGTTTTTATCATAAAAGTTTACCGCAGAAGTATAGCGATCGGAGTGTGTAACAACCGCAATTTTACCCGAACGCGAGATTACTGCGTTAATAATTTCATCTTCGGCGGCAATCGAATTTATTTGTCCGCTTAAATTGTATATATACAAATTTTTACCGCCTTGGTCAAAAACCAAAGCTCTTGTTTCGGAAACCGAAATAAGAGGATTCGAAAAGCCGTGCAATTCGGAGAAAATCTTTTTACCGTTGTTTGAATAGGCCGAAATGTTTGTATCGGAAAGCACATAGTAATATGAGCCGTTAGATACGGTGTTTAAAACGGTTGAACCCGATATACTTGAAGGATAAGTGCCGTTACCTATGAGCGAAAAAGCATTTACGATGTTTTCAAACAAAGATACCGGTAAAATAACCGAAAGCAAAGCCGACACGGCAAGCAAAACGGCGACCGCCGATATAGCAATGTTGATTTTACGCCTTCGCTTAAGCTTTGCGCCACGTACAACCTTTATATCATTTTCGGGCAGAACGCTTTTACGCTCTTTTTTTGAACTGCTCATTATTATGTCATTGCTGACATTTGTTTTTTTACTCTTTGATTTAAAGCCTCTACGAAATTTTTTTCTTTTATAATCAGGCAATGTTACACCCCTTTCTGTCAGTAATATACCTTGTAAAGCACAAGTCCCAACGCGGGCAAAGTATCGCCTGCATAGGATCTGTCAAGTGTTTTGAATACATTGTTACAGCAATCGGCGTCAAGCCGTTTATAACCGACTGCCAACGCTGTGCCCGCAAGAATACGCACCATATTGTACAAAAAACCGTCTGCGGTTATTTTAAAATGAATGTTATTTTCTTTGGTAAATACGGTACATTCACTCACGGTCCGCACAGTGTTTTCGACCGTTCTTTTTGAACTCGAAAAGCCTGCAAAATCATGCGTACCGACAATATTATTGCAAAATTTATTCATAAGGTCGATGTCAGGCATATTTTCAATGTGCAGCATATATCTTGATTTAAACGGGTTCAACGCTCCCATATACATGGAATAAATATATGTTTTACCCTTAGAATCGTATCTTGCATGAAAATCCGAATTAACCTCACTGTAATCAATTACCGAAATATCGTTCGGCAACAATGAATTCAAACCCTTTAAAAAAGCATTTCCCGGGAAAACTTCATCACAGTCGAGATGACAGACAAATTCGCAGGCGTGCACACCGGCATCTGTGCGGCTGCAGCCCGTAACCGACGGTCGATACCCGAAAAGCTTTTCAAGCGAGTCCTGCAAAGTTTGCTGAACGGTAATTCCGTTAGGCTGAACCTGCCAACCGTGGTAATCGGTGCCATCGTATGAAATTGAAAGCTTAATTCTTTTCAAATAAACACCTCATATAGTTTACAGTAAAACATTTAAAATAATTACAAACGCGCAAATTACTGCCGTTATTAAAAATGCAAATGTGTCGGTCAGGCTGTATTTCAGCTGTTTCATTCGCTGTCTGCCCTCGCCGCCGTTATAGCAGCGGCATTCCATCGCCTCTGCTAATTCATATGCGCGTCTAACCGATGATACAAGCAACGGAATTAAAATAGGTATAAGTGCTTTGATTTTATCGATAAGCTTTCCGTTTTCAAGGTCGGCACCGCGGGCTTTTTGAGCATTCATTATCTTTTGTGTTTCCTCAATAAGCGTGGGTATAAATCTGAGAGCTATTGTCATCATCATAGCAAGTGTATGAACGGCATTTTTAAGACCGATAAGGCTTAACGGTGACATAAGATTTTCAATAGCGTCGGTAAGATCGTTAGGCGTTGTTGTATAGGTAAGCACGGCGCTTATAACAATAAGCAACAATATTCGTGAAGCCATATATGCGGCTCGGTCAACAGCGCCTGTGGTTATTGAAAGCTTCCAAAAAGAGAGCAACACCTTTCCGCCGTTATTATAAAACAAATTTATAATCATCGTAAAAATGATTATAGGTAAAATTGCCTTAAGATTTTTTAAATATAACCTTATAGGAACCTTTGAAAGGGCGATAACCGTAAATACAAAAATCGAAACAATACCAAGCTGCGGCCATCCGCCCGAAACAAATATAAACACGATGATGACAAGCAACAGCAAAAGCTTTGTGCGCGGATCAAGTTTATGAATTAAGGAGTCGCGTTCAAAATACTGACCGAATGTAATGTCTTTAAGCATTTATATCCGCCTCCTTTTTAACAGAAAGCAGGTAATCAACCGCTTTTTTAACCGTAAAAATATTGTCAGGAACATCTATCCCCTTTTCCTTAAGCGATAGCATCACCTGCGTTACCATAGGAACATTAAGACCTATGCTTTTAAGAAAGGCGTGCTGTTTGAAAACATTTTCGGTTGTGTCAAAAAGAACTAACTCGCCCTTGTTCATAACAATGAGCTTATCGGCAAGAACCGCCATATCCTCCATATTGTGAGATATTATCAAAACGGTTGCGTTGTACTTTTTGCGATAGTCGGAAATCATTTTTATAACATCATTTCTGCCCTTTGGGTCAAGCCCCGCAACCGGCTCGTCAAAAACAATAATTTCGGGTTGCATTGCCATAACTCCCGCAATTGCCACACGGCGTTTTTCACCGCCCGACAAATCAAAGGGAGATTTTTCAAAATACTCTTTTTTAATTCCTACCAATTCGCATATCTCGATTATACGCCTGTTGATTTCTTCCTCGTTAAGTCCCATATTTTTAGGACCGAAGGCAATATCTTTGTAAACGGTGTCTTCAAAAAGCTGATATTCGGGATACTGAAAAACCAAACCCACCCGCGAACGAATTCTTTTAATCTCTTTGGGTTTTTCCCAGATGTTTTGATATTCTAAAAGAATTTCACCGTCTGTCGGTTTTAAAAGTCCGTTAAGGTGTTGAACGAGAGTTGATTTTCCCGAACCGGTGTGACCTATTATTCCGACAATTTCACCCTTTTCAATGCTGAAATTTACATTTTTTACGGCATCTGTTTTAAATGGGGTGTTATCACCGTAAATATGTGTAAGATTTTTAACTTCAAGAATTGGCAATTTTAAATTTCCTCCAAATGAATCGCATCGTAAATTTTTTGTGCTGATTCTTCTATAGAAATAACATCGGTCGAAATATTCATTCCGCCCTGTTTTAATGCATAAAGCAGTTCTGTTGTTTGCGGCACATCAAGACCTACATCTTTTAACAGTTTAATATTGCTGAAAATACTTTTCGGTGTGGAATCCGCAACAATAGCTCCGTCATTCATAACTATTACTCTGTCGGCGTCAACCGCCTCTTCCATAAAATGAGTGATTAAAACCACGGTAATATTGTTTTCACGATTAAGCTTTTTTATGGTTGAAATTATTTCTGCCCTACCCTTTGGGTCAAGCATTGCGGTAGGCTCATCAAGCACTATACACTCGGGTTTCATCGCTATTATTCCCGCAATGGCTATGCGCTGTTTCTGACCTCCCGATAAGTTATGCGGTGTAGATTTGCGAAATTCATACATATCCACAGCCTTTAAAGCTTCGTCAACCTCTGCGCGTATTGTCGCGGGGTCATGACCTAAATTTTCGGGACCGAAAGCAACATCTTCTTCAACAATTGACGCAACCAACTGATTGTCAGGATTTTGAAACACAAGACCGACTCTTCGTTTTGTTTCAATTTCATACTGTGGCTCCGAAGTGTTAATTTCATCGATAAAAACTTCACCGCAACTGGGTTTATATAGACCGTTCAACAGTTTAGCAAGGGTAGATTTGCCCGATCCGTTATGCCCTAATATAACGGTAAAACTTCCGCGCTCGATATTTAAACTGAAATCTTTTATAACGGCATTTTTCTGTTCGCCGTCTTCGTATTCAAATGTTATGTTTTTAACTTCAATAATGTTATCCATTTATTCCGTCCAAATTGTTGTATTGCCGCAGGGTAATACAATGTCACGCTTTGTAACCTTTAAGCCTATTTCTTCGGTAAATATTTTTCCTTTGTTTTTGGGGGCAATACAACTTTTTACCATATAATTAAGTATTGCTGGCGAAAGACCGCCTGTGTAAGAATTTAAAAAGAAAAACAACGGTTTGTCGCTCAAAATTTTACCTACATTTGTAAGCAGCTCGAAAAGCTGCTGTTCTAATTTCCAAATTTCACCGTTAGGTCCCCTGCCGTATGACGGCGGGTCCATAATAACGGCGTCATATTTATTGTTCCGCCTAATTTCGCGTTTTACAAATTTAATGCAGTCATCAACAAGCCATCTGACATTTTTGTCGGCAAGCTTTGATGCCGCCGCGTTTTCCTTTGCCCAAGAAACCATGCCCTTTGAAGCGTCAACATGCGTTACTTTGGCGCCTGCATTAAGGCATGCTACGGTAGCACCGCCGGTATAGGCAAATAGATTAAGCACAGAAATATCACGGTCGGCCTCGGTTATAAGCCTTTGCGCAAGCTGCCAGTTAACCGCCTGCTCAGGGAACAAACCCGTGTGTTTAAAACCCATAGGTTTAAGCCTGAAAACTAAATCATTATAGTTAATGCTCCAAACATCGGGAACTTTTTTTTTGACTTCCCAATAACCTCCTCCGCTGTTTGAGCGGTGATACACTGCGTGCGGACAGTTCCAACGGTTATCAAGGTGACCTTCGTTCCATATTACCTGAGGGTCGGGGCGAATCAGAATAATATCGCCCCAGCGCTCAAGGCGTTGACCGTTGTCGGCATCTATAAGCTCATAATCTTTAAAATCATTTACGGTTCTCATAAAAAATCCTTTTACAAAAGTGATTGTTGTGCACTGCTGTTTTTTATTCCGAGATGGTCATAAGCCGATTGAGTAACACATCTGCCGCGAGGCGTGCGCGTTAAAAAGCCTATTTGCATAAGATACGGCTCATAAACATCTTCAATAGTAACCGCTTCTTCACCTACAGCCGCCGCCAAGGTATCAAGACCTACCGGACCGCCGCCGTAATGGTTTATAATTGCCGTAAGCATCTTGCGATCAAAGTCGTCGAGACCTAACTCGTCAATTTCAAAGCGCGATAAGGCGTACTGTGCAACATCTACGGTAATTTCGCCGTCAAATTCAATTTCGGCTATATCACGAACACGCTTAAGCAACCTGTTTGCAATACGCGGTGTGCCGCGTGAGCGTGAGGCTATTTCTAAAGCGCCTTCGGTATCAATAGGTATTCCTAAAATTCCGGCCGAACGCTTTACAATTTGACCCAACTGTTCGGGTGTATAAAGTTCTAACCGCAAAAGCACACCGAAACGGTCGCGCAAAGGTGCGGTAAGCTGACCCGAGCGTGTTGTGGCACCCACAAGTGTAAAATGCGGTACATCAAGCCGTATTGAACGGGCAGAAGGACCCTTGCCCAAAATAATATCAAGTGAAAAATCCTCCATTGCGGGATATAAAATCTCCTCAACGTTGCGAGGTAAGCGGTGAATTTCATCAATGAATAAAACATCGCCCTCATTAAGCGAGGTTAATATTGCTACCAAATCACCCTGTTTTTCAATGGCAGGACCCGATGTAACACGCAGGTTAACCCCCATTTCGCGGGCAATAATTCCCGATAAGGTTGTTTTACCAAGGCCGGGAGGGCCGTAAAGTAATACATGGTCAAGCGTTTCGTTGCGTCCTCGAGCCGCCTTTATATATATGCTTAAATTATCTTTTACCTTATCCTGACCTATATAGTCATCAAGCGTTTTAGGGCGTAAAGAGAGTTCGGCGTCATCATCGGCCGAATTGTATTCGGGAGACACTATTCGATTTTCAAAATCCATTTCCTGCTCTATCACAAATTACAACCCCCTTGCCAAAGATTTAAGCGCAAGCTTTATAAGCTCATTGGTGGTTAAAGACGGGTCAAGCCTGCCAACCGCAAGCGAGGCTTCGCTTTGCGAATATCCGAGTGACACAAGTGCTTCAACGGCCTCTTTTGAAGATGTGTTTACCGTTGCATTACCTACGGAATTCAAATCAATCCCTGCATCTTTTGAAGCGTAGTTACCTACTTTGTCTTTCAGTTCAAGCACAATTCGTTGCGCAAGCTTAATTCCTACTCCCGAAGCGGCAGTAAGAGATTTTGAATCACCGCTTGCAATAAACAGCATGATTTTATCGGCAGAAAATTCAGAAAGAACGGCAAGACCTATTTTAGCCCCGACACCGCTTACCGAAGTTATAAGCTTATATACTTCAAGCTCCTGCAAATCTTCAAAGCCGTATAAATCAAGCGCATCCTCACGGACAGCCAGATGTGTATATAAAAGCACCGTATCGCCTATTTTACCTATTGATGCGGCGGTCTTTTGTGTTACAAAGCATTTAAAACCTACGCCGCCGCACTCAACAACAACATACCCAAGTTCTTTAATAATAAGTTTACCGTTTAAGGTTGCTATCATTGCTTATATTCCTTTCCGAGTTTTGTATAAAGACTTCCCGCGGTGTGACCGTGACAAATAGCAAGCGCCAATGCATCGGCGGTGTCATCGGGCTTTGGCACCGATTTTAACTGCAAAAGATTTTTAACCATTTCCATAACCTGATGTTTTTCTGCCCTGCCGTAGCCTGTGATTGACTGTTTTACCTGTAAAGGTGTATATTCGAATATTTCAATGTTACACATACGCGCGGCAAGCAGAATGACTCCCCTTGCCTGTGCCACATCTATTGCGGTTGTAGTGTTTGTGTTAAAAAAAAGTTTTTCTATCGAAAGAAATTCCGGCTCGTATTTTTTTATAATGGCGGAAATATCATTATAAATATCACACAGTCTGTCAGAAAACAATTTATCGGGAGTTGTTGTAACTGCGCCGTAGGCTATTGTTTTGAATTTGAAATTATTGTATTCAACTATACCGTATCCAATAGTTGCATAACCCGGATCAATGCCTAAAATGCGCATAATTTACACTCCAAATGTTTTTTAAATCTATAAAAGTCACATATTTAAAACATTATATCACATAAATAGCGTTTGAGCAATAATTTTTTAACAAAACAACGGGGCATTTTTTGTAATAAATACCCCGTTGTACCGTTAATTTGTATTATGTTTTGAAGTTGAATTTTTGTCTGAATGGTTTTTATCCTCAGATGAGGTTTGTTCTTCACTGCTGCTTTCGGAATTTGATTCGTTCGAATCGGTTGAAGAACTGTTATCCGATGATGTGTCGCTGTCAACCGAAGACTGTTGCTCGGAGGACAAGTCGGAACTGCTCGTTTGTGATTCGCTCGAAGTTACCGAAGAAGTATCGGAAGATGTTGTCTCACTTTGTGTACTTTCGGTTGACGATGTTTCGGTTTGGGCGTTATTGTCAGCGTGACCGCCTTTACAGGTTTCGATATCTACGCCCGAGGCATAATAACCCACAGATGTGCTGTGACATGAAGGAAGTGCCAAAAGTCCGGTACGGTTGCAGTATTTTGATTCAATAACATCATTACTGAAGGTAAATTCTTTTTCCTCAAGGCCTTGATGTACCTTGGTCATAATATCGCGCCATACCTTTGCCGCCGCCCCTGCATTATGCACATTTTCGGGTTTGTCAAAGCCGTACCATACACTGCCGACATAATACGGCGTGCCTGCAACCATCCACAAGTCTTTAGATTCGCTCGAAGTACCTGTTTTGGCATAAGCCTTCATTTTACTGTAACCTGCAATACCTTTGCCGGTACCCTGCGAGCCGTACACAACATTTTGCAACAGTCTGTTCATAATTGTAGCGGTCGATTCTTTTATAACCTGTTCGCCTTCACTCGGTTCAAGAACAATTTCGTCGTTTATGTCTAAAACTCTGGTGTATGTTGTAGGCTCGTAGTACTTACCGCCGTTGCCGAAAATGGCGTAGGCTGCCGCAGATTCGGTAGTTGTTATTCCGTATGAGCAACCGCCCAATGCCAATGATGCTAAATTTTTATCGTTATTTGTCAGATACTTTAATTTTAGCTTTTGGGTTAAAAAATTAAATGAATTTTCAATACCGACCTGATCCTTTAAAATCCAACACGGTATGGTATTTGCAGAACGTTCAAGCGCCTTTGCTACCGTCATATTACCCGCGTAATAGTGATACCACTCTTCAGGACCTTTTTTTCCGTCTTTATAGTTGTCAAGCGGTTTGTCTTCAACCATGGTTGAATATGAAATTTTATTGCTGTCAACGGCCTGAACATATACGCCGAGCGGTTTCATTGTAGAACCCGGCTGACGCGGCGAATCAACTGCTCGGTTAAGACCGCGGTTAACGGTTTTTTTGCCGACGCCGCCGACAATGCCTAATATATTACCGCTGTAATCCGTAACGGTCATTGCAGATTGAACATGTGAGGTCTTATCGGAAGATTTTTGTGAAAAATAAGCTTTTTGATTTAAATACACCGATTCCATTATGTCTTGAATATCGGTATCAATTGTAGCGTAAATTTTGTATCCGCCGTTATAAAGCATGGCAGACGCCGTATCGGCACTGCAGTTATATTTTACACTCAAATCATCGATAATTTCACTTATAAGCGCGTCAACAAAGTAGTTGTTTATGGGTATTTCAAAATCCTGCTGTTGAGCTTTGTCTATAACAACATCAGCTAAAAGAGCGTTATTGTATTCTTCTTCCGAAATTTTGTTCAGCTCAAACATTTTATAGAGCACATCTTCGCGCCTTTTTTTGTTGCCCTCGGGTTTTGTATCGGGGTTATAAGCCGACGGATTTTTGGTGATCGCCGCGAGCGCGGCACATTCGGTTAGATTAAGCTCGTTAACATCTTTATTAAAGTAATAATTTGATGCCACCTGAACGCCGCAAATGCCGTTGCCGAGTGAAATTGTGTTTAAATATGCCTCTAAAATCGTTGTTTTATCAAGCATCTTTTCTATAAGTAAAGCCCTTGCAATTTCACGCACTTTTCTCAACGCGCTTTTATCGTTGTCGGAAGTGATATTTTTAATAAGCTGTTGAGTGATTGTTGAGCCGCCTTGGTTAGATGAGTATATATCGACAAAAGGAAGATAATTTACGAAAGCACCGGCAGTGCGCTTCCAGTCGACGCCGTTATGACTGTAATAACGCTGGTCTTCGATAGAAATAAATGCGTCAATTAAATATTGGGGCATTTGCTCAATATCAACCCATATACGGTTTTCGTTACCGTGAATACGTTGATATTCTTCCCAATCACCGCTTTTATTTCGCACATATATAACCGATGTCATATTCATTTCATAATTGCTTATGTTACTTACTATTTCATTGCAACCCAAAAAGTCGTAATCCGAATCTTTTCCGAAAGCGGCGGCAAAAACCATACAAAAAGAAGAAAGTATTATAACGGCAGACATAAATACACACATATATTTAAAAGCTTTTTCCATAATATTCCTCCCTTTTAAGATTTAAATAAGTATAACACTTTTTTTGTAAATTATCAATACATAATAATATTTTTCAAAATATTCACAGTTTAGAAAAAAACTAGGTTTATCATTTTAATAAATTTTGGTATGAAAGGAAAATTTTTGTGCTTAAACTTGTAAATATAACAAAAAATTACTTTATGGGGGATAACACGGTAGAGGCACTGAAAGGTATTGATATTGAATTCAGAAATCATGAATTCGTATCAATTTTAGGCCCGTCCGGTTGTGGAAAAACAACACTGCTTAATATTATAGGCGGACTTGACCGATACACAAGCGGTGATTTGATTATTTCGGGCCGTTCTACAAAAGAATATAAAGATTCCGACTGGGATACCTACCGTAATCATACAATAGGTTTTGTTTTTCAAAGCTATAATTTAATACCGCATCAAACTGTTTTACAAAATGTAGAGCTTGCTTTGACGCTTTCGGGCGTTCCCAAAGCAGAACGAAAAGCGAGAGCCTCCAAAGCGCTTCACGATGTGGGACTCGGCGATCAGCTTAACAAAAAACCGAGTGAGATGTCGGGCGGTCAAATGCAAAGAGTTGCAATAGCAAGAGCGTTGGTAAATAACCCCGATATTATTCTTGCCGATGAGCCGACCGGTGCTCTTGATACCGAAACCAGCCTTCAGGTTATGGAAATTCTTAAAGAAATTTCAAAAGACCGCCTGATAATTATGGTAACTCATAACCCAGAACTTGCAAAAAAATATTCTTCGCGTATTATAAATATGCTTGACGGCGTTGTAACAAACGATTCAATGCCCCTTAACAGCAGTGAAACGGAAACCGAAAAAGCATTAGACGGCGAAAAACAAAAGACAGAGGCTCAAAAAAGGCAAAAAAAGCCGACTATGAAATTTGGCACATCCTTTGCACTCTCGCTTAAAAATCTTATAACAAAAAAAGGCCGTACGGTGCTTACGGCTTTTGCCGGCTCTATCGGTATAATCGGAATAGCACTTATTCTTGCCATTTCTCAGGGAATGACAGCGTATATTGACGCTGTTCAAGAAAGCACGCTTTCGGTATATCCTATTACTCTTGAAGCATCTACCGTCGATATGACAACACTTATGGAAACATTTATGAACATTACGGCAGACAGTACGAGCCACGATAAAGATGCCGTGTATGAAAAATCGGCACTTTATGATATGATAAAGGCCATGAACAGTGTTGATGAAAGTAAAAACGACTTAAAAGCCTTTAAAGAACATCTTGAACAAAAGGTTGCCGATAGCAACGAGGTTTTGTCCGAAGCGGTTAACGGCATACAGTATTCATATGATTTGGATATGCAGATTTATACCGAAAATATTGACGGCGAAATTTTGCATTCCGATTATCAAAAGATCATAACCGATCTTATGCTTAAATATGTCGGAGTTGATATGTCGGCATTGTCCAATCTCGGCGGCGCTTCACCTATGTTTTCAATGTCATCTATGGGCAGTAGGTTGTGGCAGGAATTGTTACCGGGTAAAGACGGAGCACCGATTAACGATTTATTGCTTGAACAGTATGATGTTGTTTACGGCTCGTGGCCTAACAGTTATGATGAAATAGTTTTAGTGCTCGATGAAAACAACGAACTTGACGACATTGCCCTTTATGCGTTGGGTCTTATTTCAAATGAAGAAATCGATAACCTTGCAAATGCCTCAATTAACGGGACGAAGCTCGAAGAAAAAGAAAGTAAAAAATGGTCTTACGAGGAAATTTGCAATACCGAATACAAGGCAATTTTAAATGCCGACTGTTATCACTATGACGAATCCAGCGGACTTTACTCTGATTTGCGTAAAACAGATGCGGGCTTAAAATATTTGTATGATAATGCATTGCCGCTTAAAATTACGGGTATCATACGCCCAAACAAAGAAAGTACAACCGCTATGCTTAAAGGCAGCATTGCCTACACATCGGAACTTACCAAACACTTAATTGATATTTCAAAAGATAAGGATGTTATAAAAGCACAGTTGAATTCGCCCGACACCGATATACTTACGGGTCTTCCCTTTAACACAACAACCGGTTCTTTATCGGACAAAGAAAAAGAAACGGCTTTTCGTGAGTATGTAAAATCGCTTAATACTAACGAAAAGGCCAAAACATATATTGCAGTAAGCAGCATTCCCGATAAAGAATTGTTACAACAGCAAATCGAATCTGTAAAAAGCAAAACAAACCGTGCCGATATGCAAGCGCAAATAGCCGCCGGACTTAGCGAACAAATGAGTGTATCGGGTGATGAGATAAATAAATATTTGGCTGCAATGACCGATGAAGAATTTGACGAACTGTTTACAAAATCGGTTACCGAGCAAATTAAAAAACAGTATTCCGAAAAGGTTTCGGCTCAAATGTCGGCAATGAGCACCGAACAGTTATCCGCGGCGCTTGATATGTCGTTAGCATCATATACAACCGAACAGTGTGCCGATTATTACGATGAAGTGACGGAATTTTCCGAAAACACCTATGAGCAAAACCTGCTTGATATGGGTTATATTGATTTAAATTCCCCCTCTGCAATTAACATTTATGCTACTTCGTTTGAAAACAAAGATATAATTACCGATGAAATTAAATCTTACAATGACAATGTTGATGAGCTCAAGCAGATTAAATATACCGATTATCTCGGAATTATGATGTCATCAATTACAACAATTATTAACGCAATTACCTATGTTCTTGTTGCATTTGTCGCAATTTCACTTATTGTATCTTCGATTATGATTGGTGTAATTACACTGATTTCGGTTCAGGAACGAACAAAAGAAATAGGAATTTTACGGGCAATAGGCGCTTCAAAGAAAAATGTTTCAAGCCTTTTCAACGCCGAAACGGTAATAATAGGCATTGCTTCGGGATTGTTGGGAGTGTTAATCACCTATTTGCTCTGCTTACCGATTAACGCAATACTTCATGCGATTACGGGCATTAACAATTTGAATGCTCTATTGCCTGTGGGGGCGGCTGTCATACTTGTTGCCATAAGCGTGTGCTTAACCTTGATTTCAGGAATTATACCCTCACGCAGCGCGGCTAAAAAAGACCCCGTAACAGCACTTAGAAGTGAATAACACCAAAACCTTGCCGTAAAAACTGCGGCAAGGTTTTGAGAAATAGTTTAAAATAGATTAAAAATTAAAACCCGATTGTAAAAATCGGGTTTTTAATGATTTAAAATCAGTCGTTGCTGTAAGGAAGCAACGCAATCTGACGTGCACGCTTAATTGCGGTTGTAAGCTCACGCTGATGGCGTGCACAAGTGCCTGTCGCTCTGCGCGGCAAAATCTTTGCGCGCTCTGAAACATACTTGCGAAGGCGTGATACATCCTTGTAATCAATAGCTTCTACACGGTCTGCGCAAAAATGACAAATCTTTTTGCGAGGCTTTCTGTGAAGCGGTCTATCTGTCTTTTCCATTGAAAAGTTCCTCCTTAAATTTAATTAGAAGGGCAGATCGTCGTCAATTTCGCCGATTTCTGCAAAATCATTTACATCAGCATTGCTGAAAGACGCAGGCTCACTGTCTGCTGTCGGTGCTGCGTTGCTGTCGCGTTTTGACTCTACAAACTGCACATTGTTTACAACAACCTCAAATGCAGTGCGGTTGTTGCCGTTTTTGTCTTGATATTTACGGGTTTGAATAGAACCCTCAATACCGATTAAACTGCCCCTTTTGAAATACTTGGTGATGAACTCGGCACGCTGACGCCAAGCAACAATGTTGATGAAGTCGGTCTGCTGTTCCTCACCTGCACGATAGTTACGATTTACAGCAATGGAAAACGTTGTAACTGAAATACCGTTTTGAGTTGTTTTGAGCTCGGGATCCGCCGTAAGGCGACCTGTCAATACTACAAGATTAAACATTTAATTGCCCTCCATTACTTTTTGATTACCATAATGCGAAGAACGCCCTCGGTAATACCTGCAACACGCTCAAGCTCTGCCGGAACGTTAGGCTCGCAGGTCACGGTTGTGAAGATGTAATAACCTTCGGTTTCGTCGTTGATTGGGTATGCAAGTCTGCGCTTACCCCATTCGTCAACATTTTCGACCGTGCCGTTTTTTGCTATAAGGTCATTGAACTTTTCTTTAAGAGCATTTACGGCTTCGTCACCGTTAGCGACAGAAAGAACAAGCGCTACCTCATATTTACTGGTCATACTGTTGCACCTCCTTTTGGTCTGATGGCTCCGTGTTTTCTGACACGGGGCAAGGAGCTAAATTTAGAAAACACTAAATCAGCGACTAACATTATAACACAAAATAAGAATTTGTCAACTTTTTTTACATTTGTGATTGATTTTTTATATTCAATATTATATAATACAGGCGAAAAAAGTTATACGGAGATGCTGTTTTATGTTGCTTGCAGTTGATATAGGTAATTCAAACATTACACTCGGCGCTTATGATAATGATATTTTATGCTTTACCGCCCGCCTTGCCACCGCATACGGCACAACTTCCGACCAATATGCCGTTGAAATTAAAAATGTTTTGGAGCTTCACGGTTTAAGCTATACAAAAATCGAAGACTGCATTATATCATCGGTAGTGCCAAGCGTTTGCGGTGCGGTATCAAATGCCGTTGCTTTGCTTTGTGACATAGTGCCGTTAGAGTTAGGCCCCGGAGTAAAAACAGGTCTTAATATAAAAATTGACAATCCGGCTCAGCTTGGAGCCGACCTTGTTGCCGGCGCTGTCGGAGCACTTAACGAATACACTCTGCCCTGTGTTGTGATTGATATGGGCACTGCCTCTACAATAAGCGTTATCGACAAAAACGGCTCTTATTTAGGAGGCATTATTTCTGCAGGAGTTAATCTTACATTAAAAGCATTAACCGAAAATACCGCCAAACTTCCGTCGGTCGATATTTCGGCACCTCACTCGGTAATCGGCTCTAACACCGTTGACTGTATGAAATCGGGTCTTATTTACGGCACTGCCTCTATGATTGACGGATTGCTTGACAGAATTTCGGAGGAGCTTGGCGAAAAACCTACGGTTGTAGCTACGGGCGGACTTTCAAAGGACATCATTATTCACTGTAAAAACGAAATCATTTATAACGCAAATTTACTTCTTGACGGTCTGCGTGAAATTTACGAGAAAAACAGATAATTTTGAGGTGTTATTATGCTTAAACAAGAGCTTTTAAATCGCAAACTTCCCCCGCTTAAATCGCAGGATGAAATGATTGAAATATTGCAGCGTGAAGAGTACGGCTATTTGCCTGAAAACGATTTTGAAATTTCCGTTGCAAACGAAAAGATTATTGAGCGTCGGTTTGATAAGGGTAATGTGTTTTTGTCAAGTGTGGAATTTACTTTGAAAAACCGTAACGGCAGTCATACTTTTCCCGTTTACAGACTGCTTCATCAAGACGGCGGGAAACACCCTGTTATTATTTGTATTAACTTTGATCAGCTCGTTTCGAATAAGTATTTTCCGATCGAAGAATTATCTGAAACCGAGTACGATATTATTACATATTGTTATACCGATATAACAAGTGATGACGGCGACTTTACAACAGGCATAGCGCCGCTCGTTTTTCCTAACGGCAGACAAAACGCCACCGATTGCGGTAAAATAGGTTTATGGGCGTTTGCAAATATGCGCGTGCTTGATTATGTGCTTACGCTCGACGGTACCGACCCTAAAAATGTAGCTATTTTAGGACATTCGCGTCTCGGAAAAACTGCGCTGTTTACCGGTATGATGGATAAGCGTTTCGCTTTTGTGTTTTCTAACAATTCGGGCTGTTCGGGTGCGGCAATAGCGCGCGGCGGAAGCGGTTTGCCCGACAGCGAAGGTAATTTTGCCGTAGAAAAACCATTCAGAGGTGAAACAATAGAGGTTATTACAAGGGTATTCCCCTATTGGTTTTGTGAAAACTACAAAAAATATGCAAAGCAAAATTACGGCACCGATTTTGATCAACATTATCTTTTGGCCGCAATAGCTCCCAGAAATGTGTGTGTAAACACCGCAGAGCTTGACTATTGGGCAGACCAAAAATCAGAACAGCTGTGTTGTCTTGCGGCGTCACAGGCTTGGGAAAGACTGGGTCTATGCGGAATAGAAGAGTCGGACAGCTATTTAAAAGGCGGAGAAAAGCTCTTTAAAGGAAACATAGGGGTGTTTATGACGCCCACAATGCACTTTTTGTCACGGCACGCATGGCAGGGTTATATGGAGTTTATGCGTATTCACAGACATAACTGATCTCATTCAGTAATTATATATGTCAAAATTTTATGAACTGCACCTTTATGGGCAGTATCGGAGGTAATTTTTATGACAAACGCAAAAAACCGCAACAGCATTCAAAAAACGGTGCTGATTGCAATGTTCATTGCCATTATGGCAGTAATGAACTTCACACCCATCGGCTACATAACAGTAGCGGGCTCCTTTTCAATCACGCTTATGACAATTCCGGTTGCGTTAGGCGCTGCCTGTACCGGAATTTCGGGCGGAACGATTTTGGGCTTTGTTTTCGGCTTTACGAGCTTTTTACAGGCATTCGGTATAGGCTTTATGATTGACCCAAGCGCCGCACCGCTATTCAGTGAGAATCCTTTCGGATACACGGTAACATGCCTTGTTCCCAGAATATTGGCGGGATTTTTAGCTGGTTTGGTTTTCTCTGTTTTCGAGAAAAAAGGAAAAATCAATATTTTGGCATTCGGTGTTTCTTCGGCAATGGTTCCTGTTTTAAACACAATTCTATTTATGTCATCATATATTCTTTTTTACTCGAATACATCATTCGGCGGAGCCGTTATGTCGGTAATATTGACAATACTTACATTAAACTTCTTAATTGAATTTCTTGTTACGCTTATTTCGGGAACCATAATAAGCAAAGTTGTGTATTCTCAAGTTAAAAAATTAAACAAATAAAATTTTCTCACCGCTCGTAATTTCGGGCGGTGTTTTTTTGTGAAAAATAATCACTATTTAAGTTATATTTGGCGTTTTAATGCAAATATTGTTTAAATTTTAACATTTTGCAAAAAAACTCTTTATTTTTTTAAAATTTCCTGTTATAATTTAGTGGATACTCAGTAATTGGGTATAATTATTGTTAATATTGGATTTAAAATCCATAAATTTTTAGGAGGTTGATTCACTAATGAGTCACAAGTATGTTTACCTTTTCAGCGAAGGCGACGCATCAATGCGCGAGCTTCTCGGCGGTAAGGGTGCTAACCTTGCAGAAATGACCAAAATCGGTCTTCCCGTTCCGCAGGGCTTCACCGTAACAACCGAGGCTTGCACACAGTACTATGAAGACGGCAGAAAAATTAACGATGAGATTCAGGCACAGATTATGGAATACATCGACAAAATGGAAAGCATCACCGGCAAAAAGTTCGGTGACAAAGAAAATCCGCTTCTCGTTTCTGTTCGTTCAGGCGCACGCGCTTCAATGCCCGGTATGATGGATACTATTCTTAACCTCGGCCTTAATGAAGACGTTGTTGAAACTATGGCTGCAAAGAGCGGCAATGCTCGTTGGGCTTATGACTGCTACAGAAGATTTATTCAAATGTACTCTGATGTAGTTATGGAAGTTGGCAAAAAGTATTTTGAAGAGCTTATTGACAAAATGAAGGCTGAAAAAGGCGTTAAGCAGGATGTTGAGCTTACGGCCGAAGATTTAAAAACACTTGCAGAGCAGTTCAAGGCCGAATATAAGTCAAAAATCGGTAAGGACTTCCCCTGCGATCCTAAAGAACAGCTCATGGGTGCTGTTGAGGCAGTTTTCCGTTCATGGGACAACCCCCGTGCAAACGTTTACCGTCGTGACAACGATATTCCTTATTCTTGGGGTACCGCTGTCAACGTTCAGATGATGGCATTCGGTAACATGGGCGACAACTGCGGTACAGGCGTTGCCTTTACCCGTGACCCCGCTACCGGAGAACCCGGTCTTATGGGTGAATTTTTAACAAACGCACAGGGCGAAGACGTTGTTGCAGGCGTTCGTACACCTATGCCGATTGCAGAAATGGCCGAAAAGTTCCCCACCGCTTTTGCAGATTTTAAAAAGGTTTGCGAAATTCTTGAAGACCACTACCGTGATATGCAGGATATGGAATTCACCGTTGAAGACGGCAAGCTCTATATGCTTCAAACCCGTAACGGTAAAAGAACGGCTAAGGCTGCTCTTAAAATTGCCTGCGACCTTGTTGACGAAGGTATGATTGACAAAAAACAGGCTGTAGCTATGATCGACCCCCGTAACCTCGATACCCTTCTTCACCCGCAGTTTGACGCTAAGGCTC
>ERZ780207.1693-NODE-1693-length-18016-cov-3.627081_pt1 | contig 18016 bp, 12 predicted proteins | sample MGYA00510977_ERZ780207 | MGnify/ENA primary metagenome ERZ780207 (study PRJEB29588, sample SAMEA2151383) | human gut metagenome | biome: human gut; feature: human-associated habitat; material: faeces | place: Denmark | collected 2008/2010 ... | reverse complement strand
TTTCCCCGAGCCAGTCGGGCCGCTGATGAGTACAAGCCCGTGGGGACGGCTGACCGCGTTCAAATAGTCCCCGAGCTGCCGTTCGTCAAAGCCCAATTCATCCAGAGAGATGTGCCGTCCGTCACGCGAGAGCAGGCGCAAGACTATCTTCTCCCCGTAAATCGTCGGCATCACCGATGTCCTGATGTCAAACTTGATGTCGCCCCGAGAATACATTATCCTCCCATCCTGCGGAAGTCTTTTCTCGGCAATGTCGAGGTTCGACATGATTTTGATTCGGTTAACGATGCCGGGATAGCGTTCTCGTCCGACGACATGACGCTCAATCAGTTTTCCATCAACCCTGAAACGCACACGACACCTATGCTCCGACGGCTCAAGGTGAATGTCACTCGCACGCACACGGAAGGCTTCCGCCACAAGTTCCCCGACAAAGTCCTGCCCGTCCAAGGCCTCACTCTCCGAATGCTTCTGCACACCTGTCTGTCGATAGTTCGAGGACAGCAGCCGCGTCAGTTCGTCCGAAGCCATAGGATGCAGCGAGAGCCGCAGTCCATACACAGCTGCGACCTCCTCAACGACTGCATCATAGACCTTCCTTTCGTCACAATAACAAGCCACCACATCGTCAAGTTCCCGTTCAAACGGGACAAGGCGGTAGTAAAAGGCCTCGTCACCGGTGAACAGCTGCAGGGCCTCTGTCGAAATCTTTTGTGGTTGCATAATTATCTAAGTATTATTTAGTTGGTCTCAAAAAATAGGCAATTGTACAGAGCAGGGCAAGAACTATATACTATGCGGAGGACTATCTGGAGAGTAAGGCAGATGGCGAAGGCTGTAACAAGCGGAATGTCGCGGGCTGTAGTCCTGGAAAGACGGGTGTAGAGAAGCCAGAAGAGAATGGTCGCGAGGGAGGAGATGATTAGGAAGAGGAGGAAATGGCGGGGTGAAAAATATGGCGTCATGCAGAGGACGAAGAGAAGATCGCCGGTGCCTAGCATATCCGAAAGTCCGCGTTTCCGCAGTCTTGCCCAGAAGGAGAGAGCGGTCCACAAGAGAACGCAGGTCAGGAGATTCCGGACGAGGTTCGACAAAGGCAGACGCAGGCCGCCGCTCTCCATCACGGACATAAATACTACCGCCACCGCGAAAATAGCCAGATTGAAAATCCCTATCCTCCTGCACCTGAGGTCCGAGAACGCCAGCGCCGCAAGAGGCGGGAGACACAAAAGACTCCACCACATATATTATTGCAGATTAGAATTTTAGTCCTTCACTATTTCCTTCAGTTTCTTATCCTGGTCAATCTCCCAAACATTGAACTGCCCGTCCTTGTCGAAATCCACCACGGAGACGGCCTGAGCCTTGAAGCCCGAGTCGCCGGCCTCTACAATCTCTATGCGGTAGTTGGCGTTGCCGCCGTCTGTCACGAGAGGCTGCTGTTCGAAGCCAAGTTCCTCAAGGTTGTCACAATATCTTGAATAGGTATAGAAATAGCTCTTCTGCAAGGTGTGGACAAAGGCGAGCTGCTGCTGCGCCTCCATGCTCTTGGCCTTGGAAATCAGTGGCATGAGGTTCGGGAGGGCAATCAGCACAAGTATGCCGATGATGACGAGGACTACCAGCATTTCCGGAAGCGAAAATGCACGGAGACGCTTTTCTGAAACGCGCCGCATCATTGCCTATCCTCCTGCTTTTCTGACGGCACGGCTGCCGGAGTCTCCTCCTTTACAGGCATTGCTTCCGGAGTCCTGGCTGTCTGATTTCCGATTGTTTCAGAAGAGTCCGTGGTCTGCTTCCCAGCATTTGCAGAAGATTCTACCGACGATAATTTCTGAGGAGCCACCGATGAGGACTGGTCAGTTTCCGACGTTGATTGCTGATCTGTAAGAGTGACCGTCACTCTCCCGGTTCGGTTCCCGGCCGCGTCGTAGTTGTAGTTCACGACCTTTGTCTGAGCCTGTGCCGCAACGGCAAGCGCAAGGCAAAAAAGTACTGCTATGAATGTTCCTTTCATGTTTTTCCGTTGTTTTGATTTTATTTTTTGCCGCGGCATCCGAAGTTGAAACGCAGGCCTACGGTAAGGTCGATGTGGCTGCAGCTGCGGAGGCCATCTCCCATATACTCCGCAATAGCCTCCTTTGTCAAAAGCGAATGCTCAACCGTGATGTCGTTTTTATCCAGGAGAGCATAGAGGTATGAGAGCTGGATGCCGAAGGAAATGTTTGGTGAAAGACTTACATCATAGCCCAAATCCCAACACATGCCGGCCGTATTCGCCTTCAGCTTACCATGTTCAATAAGATTAAAGTTATCATAGTACCCGCAATAGCCTGCGGCAAAGTTTGATGTCAAGCAATGCTTTCCGTCACGAGAATAGGAACGGGAACAAATCATAGGGCCGACAAAAGGAATTGTGATATTCTCCGTGAGAGTAATTGGATAGCCACCAGTTGTACCCATATCCACAGACGCACTAGAATACATCAGTTTGCCTTTTATCCCCGCGCCGAGTCCCTTCATGAAGAACCAAGAGACATCAGCTCCGGCAATTGCGCCTATCCTCAGCCGATTTGCATGCGCCTTCAAGTCGGAAGTAAGTTGAGAATCCGTCTTACCAATTCCATATCCTCCTCCGAAATCAATCCCAATCCTCAATCGAGGCCAAACGAAGCTGCTCACGGCTGTCGAATCCGAAGCATGCCCGCGTGTCCTCGCATCAGCACCTATCGTCAGGCTCATCAACGCCGTACAAATAAGTGCGGCAAAAGTTACTTTCCAAGTCTTCATATAATTTGCTTATCCATTATTAATTCGTATCCCAGTCGCTCACAAATAATTACCTCAGCTCACACCATTCTGACAATGTGGACGGAACAAGTAAAGCATATACTCCCCAACCGGTCCACGTTTTTCAATATAATTCACAGTGTCCTTATCGGACATTATTTCCCGTATACAGTCCTCATAGGCTTCGTCTCTCGTGTATTTTCTGTTAGAGACCATAGCCAATCCAAACAACTTATTCTCAGGGCGCATCACATAAGCCTTAAGCATCAGAAGTTCGGCGTCCCGCAAATCAATCTTGAACAGCCATTCGCACCATGTGGCCAGCCATCCGCTCCAGAAAAGAAAGTCCGGATTATCAGAATATTTACTTCTCGCCTCCTCATACACCCCGAACAAAGCATCGTTTGCCCGGCGCGCCATTTCGCCGAGATAGTCAACTTCCGGTTCAAGAGGTATCGCTTCCAATATGTACAGATAATTGATATATGCATCAACCGAGGTGTCATCAGACTTAACAACATTCGCCATAAGGTCCAACGCCTCCTGCCATTTCTTGGTCTCAAGCAGGTTTCCCAATTCTTTTTTCCAGTTCATAGTTTTAATATATCAATACAGTTTCGTCTTGCCATACTTATCCGTCTCAACACTCGCATGATAATTCATAACACCAGGCTTTTTGTTCAGGCAGACCAATTCCACAAAATACAAGGCATCCTTCCCATCGAAACGATACAACAGAATATCAACCCACGCTATTTTGGATTCGTTTCTCTCAATGAGCCGTGCCAGATATTCGACTGTATATTTTGTCCTAAACATCGTCATCCAACGCCTGAGGCATTTCGTATTCCTGACATACAGATTGGACAACAGTCCGTCATCAATAAACACCGGTATTACGCTAAATCGCTGAGGTTCAATATCGGCCACAGTATTTATCGATTTCATATATTTCAGACAAGTATCTTTGATTTCATCATACTTCATGGTTTTAAATTTTTTAAGATTTCACCACTCACTCTCACAGAAAACACATACTCTGAATAATATGTGTTAGCATCTCCCATTACATATATTCCGCTTTGCATTACAAGGTCACCATTGTACATCATCAAATCAAGAGAGTATTTCGGTATCTCGATTTCTGACACAACACTATGATATTGCTTTGCATATGAAAAGGCATAATCATAATTATCTGTCATAAATAATTCTTTGCCAGCAGATTCATTCCCAGACATACCTCTGTACAATTTCATATTTCCACCATCTGGATCCGGTTTCAAATCATACTGCACTTTATAATGTTTGGTTCCAAACCTTTGGCTGCCCTTATTACCCCAAAGGACATTCTCTCCTTTTATTGCAGAAGAGATTCCTTGCACCAAGCCTCCGACAGCAGCACCAATCACGCCAGCCCACAGGCCTTGCTTCCCAACATTAGCAATTGCTGTCCCCCAATTACCTCCAGCCAACAGAGTCATTCCAAATCCATTGATACTACCACTCGTAAAACCACCAATGAAGCCAGAAATTGCGCCACCCAATGCGCCACCAATTCCAATACCGACACCAACCGTTGCTCCTGCGAAACCACCAGCCACGCCGGCTATGCCACCTATCAAGCCTCCGCCCAACATATAGCCTGCCATCTTCCAACCGGTAGCACCTTTAGATTCCGCAATCTTATAACCACTATACATACCCGCGGCTAAACCGACTGTAGCACCTATTATCAACGCAATAGCTGTTGCAGTAAGAACAAACTCCCCGTTCGGGTCAGTGTAACTCAGCGGATTGTTGAGACCGTAGGAGTAGCGGTTGAAGGACTGGGTGAAGTCAGGCGCCTGAACATAAGGGTCGGGCGAGAGGAAGCGGCAGAGGAGAGGGTCGTAGAGACGGGCGTTCATGTTGATGAGCCCGAACCACGGAAGGTGCTCGTGACCCGTGAAGCCGCGGCCGAGATAGAGCGCAGGTTCAGTGCCCGGAGCGTAAATCTCATGGGTTTCAGGGTCGCGAAGCCGTCCCCAAGGGTCGTAGCTGTACTCCGCGAGAAGCGTGCCGTCGGCCGTCACGATGTGCGTGATGCTGCCGAGGTAGTCCCTGCCTATGTTCAGTGCCGTCCAGCTACCGGAGCCATCGCGGACGAGAACCATAGGGGCGGAGTAGGCGTCGCCGCCGAGGTAGAGCCTCTCGACCGACGAGCCGTCCGACTTGATGTCCTGCTCGTAGCGTCCGCCGATGTAGTAGCGCGTGAGTTCAGGCGACACGCCCTCGGCGTAGAGCATCTTCACACGGTCGCCGCTGCCGTTGTAGGTGAACGACGCGCTCTTCCCTCCCTCGACAAGCCTGGACGGGCGGCCGTAGCAGGTGTAGCTGACGGTCTGTTCGCGGGACGGGACAAGGGCATCGTCCTCCGGAACAAGAGCAGTTATCTGGTACGGCTTCTGAGGGACATTGCCGTAACGCATTTCTCCCACGCCATCGACCTTTGTGACATTGCCGTATGAGGTGTATGTGACCTTGCGTCCCTCCATCTCTGTCAGACGGTTCAGTCCGTCGTAGGTGAACGACTCTGCGAGATTGCGCGTGTTGTCCTGACGGACATACAGGTTGCCTGTCGGGAACTGGAAGGCATACTCGAAGTCCATGATGGAGCCGTCGTCCATCTTTCTGCCGGTAGGATGACCGAACATAGTGAAGCTGTAGGTTCTCGACACCTCGCCGGTCGTGACGCGAACCGGAGCGCCGAGGTCGTTTTCCTCGTCTAGGCGCATCACCACAGTACCCTCGGACAGGACGATGCCGGTGTTGATGCCGTTCGACCAGGTGTAGTTCTCGGTCGTGATGTCACCGGTCTGGCTGGTGTATCGGATGCTGTTCACCTGACCTCCCTTGCCGTAGGCGTAGCTCTTCTGAAGCCATTTCCCGTCAGGGACGGTTTCACGTTCCGTCAGCACGCGATCGTAACGATCGTAGGTGTAAGCCTTACCCGTACCGTTCGTGGATGTCTCGGACACGAGGTGACCGAAGTCATCGTAGGCGTATGCGGTGGAATACTCGCCGAGACGGTCAATCTTCGTGATGCGACCGAACTTGTCCATAGTAGAGACAATCTGCCCGTTCGGGTTGGTCTGCGTCCGCAATGCCGTTCCGTCGGCGTTCCAGACCGTCGTATCTGTCTGCGTTCCGGCACTTGGATCAATTATACGATATCTTCTGCCGTATACGTCATATCTGAATGTCGTGGTTACACTGTCGCAGGTCACAGATGATGGCTGCCCGTCACAACGCAGAACATAGTTAATCTTTCCATTCGGTTCAACAATTCCAACAAGACTACCGAGAGGATCATAGGTCAGCCCACGGGAAATTCCTTTTGAGTTTTCCTGGATTGTAGAACCGGAATACGACCACGAAGCAGACTCTCCATCCGCATACCGCTCACACGTCTTGCGTCCATAGTCGTCATACGTGTATTCTGTCCACCTTTTTTCAGATATTTCATCTTCCTGATTGGCAATGCGATATGGAAGAGAGACACGGGAAAGTTGTCCTTTGTTATTGTAGCCGTAATCGACGCAACGCCACTTCCCGTCAAAGCATTGTGTCATTACACGGACTTTCCGGTTCCAAGCGTCATAATGAGTTATGACATGCGGCTTCACGCTTGATTTCTCGCTAACTGTGTAGACACCAGCGCCACCAAACGCGAGACTCGTCAAGACTCGGTTGCCGTCTGGTGCTGCTGTTTCCTTCCTATTTCCCCATGAATCATAAGTAACAACTGTTGTATCTCCATGATGATTCACAATATGTTCCGGTTGGCCGAACTTATTGTAGTCGGCATACTTTGTTACACGTCCGAGCACATCCATTGCCGATGCCACATGACGATGTGTTTCGTCATAAGACCATGACTTTACAAGGTATTCCGATGCTCCGTTGTGAGCCATTCTCTCGGAAACAACATTGTCATAATCATCATATCCCCACTCAGTCCGGCTGGTAAGTGTGGTCTTATCAATAACACGGAAGCGGGAAGCAGCTGCTTGAGACGATGTACTTGTCGATGCCGCCACTGGGCGTGGAGAAACGGCTGCGAGTCGAACTGCCTCACCTGTATAAGTTTCTTTCGTAGCTGGGCGAAGTCTGTCATCGTATGTGAATATCGTCTTGTCCCTCCAGAAACTTCCACGAACATTATCTTCGCCCTTTTTCCTATCAACGACCCTACTTAAAGGCAAACCAAGAACATACTGCGATTCAGAAACTCTATGTAAATATGTGTATGATGTGGACTCTGTGCGTACCTCGCCAGTGCCAATCTGCCTTCTGACAATGGAGGATTGCGGATAATCATAGTCTCCATAGAGCATGGTCGTTGTTGTGGTGAGTCCCGTCAGATTATCTGTCAAAACAGATTTTGTGAGACGCGGATTCAGTTTCCCGTAGGTTGTGCTGTGGCTGTCATAGGTGTTGTCAGTAGTCTCGAAAGGACTGTCCATTGAGCGACGTAAGGCTTTTGTGCTTCCAATAAGCACGCCACGCTTCTGCGGGTCGTATGTCTGAACCGAGACGATGTCATTCACATAGTCAATACAGCGCACTTTACCGAATCCGCAAAAACCCAAACCTTTGCTGTTGTACACGGCATCATACCATGTGTAATAGTTGTTCTCTGTAAGTTCTGAACTCGACGACTGTGAATAGACTCGCGTTTGAGAAATCAGGTTTGCAGAAAATGAACGTCGGGAGAATCCGGAGGCGAGAGAATATGTCCTACCATAGTCTTTCTGATAAACAGAGGCAGACACAGACATGTCCTCGTAACTATTCTGTTCAACAACCCCATAACTATTCTCAAATTGTGTAAGCAGCCTATCCCTTGACAAATTCCATGAAAAACGATAACCGTTCACGTAGAAGCCGTCAACGACCACAAACTGGCTTATTGCATTGAAATTCAACGTATTTGCCGGAAGAATTCCCTTCCCGTCAGGGATTGTCAGAGCTGAGGTCAAACAATTCCTTGAGATTGTCCCGTTTTCATTCAAATAATAGTTCAAACGACTTCCTGAGACATTAAGCAAATCAGCCAGACCATCCTTGTTTATGTCCATGAACATGAACTGCTCACCATCATTCTGCGGACAAATCTCATAGCTACGCTTGACGAAACTTCTCCCACCGGTGAATGCGTAGAAACTCCACTGGTTTCCGCCTCCGGATTTAGGCGCAGTCACTATATCCAACAAACCATCTCCGTTCACATCCGCATAAAGGCAATAGTTTTCTAATGTACTCGCGGTAAGTCCAGACAATGTCGATGATAGGCTGAATGTGCCTGAGTTGTATTTATAACGTTCCAGTCCCTGAGATGTTGCGCGGCACAAGTCCGTCCAGCCGTCTCCGTCAATGTCTGCCACAACATAGTACACCTCTCCACAAAAATCTAGATTAAACAAGACATACTCGTGGCATTGTCCTGTTTTCAAATCAACGACTGATGTATATGACGGGATGTCACGCCCTCGGAAGTCGTGACAGAATGAAACGGTAAGCAACTGAGCTCCGCCTCGGTCGTCAAATTTTCCGAACCAATACATTCTCTGCTGTGGACTCCAAAGTTTGTCCCCGTCATTGACAACTCCAACGAATTTGGTGTCAATAACTGTGGAATCCAACTTCGTTGCAGACTCGTTGAATTTGTAAACCTTGATCCTGTATCTTGAATAGTTACCGTCTATCCCCGTAAAATTCACCTTTACTATTTCATCCGTGCCGTCATCGTCGACATCCAAAGCTTCGATTGTCTGAAAGCCGTCTTCCGCCTTCACGTATAGGTCTGTACTATTCCCGATGCACGGAGCAATTACAATATGCTGTTCTGGAGAGTACTTGCTTCCATACTGTTTGTATGTCTCGAACCAATGCTTCAGGCTTGCGATCTCGTCATAGTTACTGAATATCGGCAGCATTATAAGTCCGTCAGAGTAGTTGCCGGAAAGGAATTTTCCCCTAATGTAACGGATGTTGCCGTTTGTGAATGCATGCATCAGACAGTCTTGACTCACTTTCTGAAAATCAGCCCCATTTCCAGTATGTGTATCTCCATAGGTAAATGATAGCGGCGTCAGATGGCGACCTCCGTTGCTGCATTCAATCGCCCGCAGTTCAAAGACCGCATTTCTATAGCCATACTTCAAGCTGTATGTAAGATACTTGCTGCCCTCGACATAACTGACGATCTCCGTCAGTGCCTTACTGCACAAGATTTTTTGCCCTGCATAATATGATGTCACCGCATCCGGTCTGGAATCGTATGACAACGTTATCTGAGCAAGTGTCATCCCGCGTTCTATACATCTCACGACACTGGGATAGTAAGTGCCGTTTGCCGTATCTTTAACGTATGTCACACTGATTACCCTGCCGTACCGGTCAGTCAGACTTGTCAACGGATAGGATATACGGGTCTGATGATTGTCCCGAAAACCGAATACTGCCTTTGAACCGTCCGGGTACAATGCCTCAAAATAACAGACTTCTCCCCCATCCACTACTGATTTTACATATATGTGTCCTGAAGCCGTCTCATACTGATAGCCTGCGGACAATTCGCCCTCCGATTTGACGAGCCGAGCCCCATCCAGCGAGAAAACACAACCAGCAGCATTGAGATTCGCGGCTGCCGACGAACCGTCATAGTAGAGAGTCTTTCCTGTCAACATTATCGAAGAAAGGCCTGTGAGACTCCACCCATAGCCGGCGATGCCGTTACCGGACTGGCTGTTGTAGCTGAGAGCAATCTTCGGAGCCAGTTTGCCATCCTGAATTGTAGCTATTGGAACCGTATAAACACGGCCTCCGGTCGGTGTAATGCCGGATGTGTACGGAATCTGTCCGACGGCGAAATCAGACCTATTCACACCGGAAGGAAGCGAAAGAGGAGCTGGGAATGTCGTTGGAGCTCGAAGATTCTCCGAAGACGGAATCCCTGTTACAAGAGGGTCAGTTGTAAACAAATCTGGCCTCACGGATGGAGTACCTGGATGATATGTCACAGAAACCGGCTCAGCAACATATTGTGTCACGACACTGCCGTCCGAATTCGTGAGAACAAGGCTGTCTCTCACCGGAATATCATGCTTATTCGACGATGCAAACGCATCCGATGCTCCGCAGAGGAGCATCGGAACCAACGACACTGCTAAGAATAACTTTTTCATGATTAATCATGCATTTCCGTCATCGCCTTATGCAAAACGTCCCTTCTCCATAATAATTCGCGGACCAGATGACAAGTGTATAACTGCCTGGCTTCTCCGGGGCTTCAAAGGTAGCAATATTATTATTTCCGTCAACCAATTCTTCAAAAACAACCCGCCCAAAAGAATCCACGACATAGATTTGCGTTTCGCCTAGTTCGAACATTTGGATTTCTATCAGCTTTTGAGCATAATACATAGTTGCCTGAGCATCGGGAAAGAGATCGCGGTCTTTTTTGATGTGCCCTCGAGTTACAATCCGTATCTCTTCCTTATACGGCTCATCGTCATTAACATTTGTGGCAGCATTCCCTGTAATGGCAACGGCAGCCATAAACAACATTAGAATTAATCGTCTCATATCAGTTTTGTGTATTAAGTTTAACGCCACAAAAGTATGTCATAAGACTATCATTACCAAAACAAATGTTTCATCATCCAAATCGCTGAATATCAGCCCAATACCCCCCCCCAGATAATTTTTAAGAATTGTAGTTTCAGAGAGTTTTTCAGTTCATAACATTCTGACAAGCAAGTAGTTGACAGCGATATTCATTACTCATTGGAAGATGAATAGAATTTGTCCTTTTCAGCCATTCTTTTCTGCAGAAAGATTCCGATATTTGTCCGCCTCTCTACCTTGAGTTTGCCACGAATGGTAGTGAGGTCATTCTTGAACGACGGACGTTTGAGATAGTCCGCTATTTCACTATTGTTAAGACCTATGCAAAACATGCAGCAGCACCCTTTTTCCCAGTCATTGAGCCGACACTTGTTCAAGTAGCCTATGAAGTTTGGATGAGAAAGCGAGAACGCAAGCCCGATTGATTTCAAAAGTCTTTCTGTTCCCCCATCAATGCGGCAAGTTCCGCTTTTGCATCCTTGTCAAATGTTTTTGAAACATGGGCAGCAATGAATTTGTTCAAGACTGAAAGATACTTATCCACAACGTCACGAACTCCTTTGCCAAGGCGAGGTTCTTTTTTTATTCGTTCTAACAATTCGATTCGGCTCACCGCCTCGTTATACATTCTTTCATATTCTTCCTTTTCCCTCACGGCACGTATCCTTTCCTCCTCAAGTCTTCTATTTTCCTTTTCCAAGAGTTCAGTTTCAGCCTTATGAGCCTTCTCTGACATCTTATGAATCTTCTTTAAACTGGAATGACGCACCCACAAGAGTATTCCGAAAAGAAATGAAACCATCAAAGAAAGTACAATAATCAGAATAATGTATAACTGATGATTGATTGTTCTGTTTGTAGCAATCCTTTCCTCTACGAACTTTGTATCGCTTTCAAAAATGTCTATGTTATTGTTGCCATTGGCACCTATAAATTCCCTATAAGATTTTGCGGCCGAACGGTATTCTCCAGTTGCCTCCTGCACAAGTGCATTCACCCATTTGTAGTCAAGGCCCTGAGTTCCGACATATTTTTCGGCCATTTTCAGTGCCCTGGACGCCTGTTCATAATTTCCTATTTCAAAATAGGATTTTGCCACTATAACCCAATATATGACCTGCTCGTCGTTGACATCACACAAATATTGCTCAAGAACAGGCTTTTTGTCCGAACTTATCGACAACATCCCGGCATAATAACAACTATGCTGGCTCTCGTCCAGCTCATCCCAGTTATCACGCAAAATTCCAAGATAATGAAGGGCGTTCGCCGTATCCAACAATTGTTCATAGACACATGCAACATTGTTTATTGCATCATAATACCTGGAAAGTTCACCGGCAGCAGCATAATAATCAGCAGATCGCAATGCTGCGTCAATTGCTGACGCCGAATCAAACAAATGCTGATACACTTGAAACTTTGCATTGCAAAGTCGTCCCGACCACACTTTGTTCCTTGCCTTTTCGGAAAACCTTGAACCGTCTGCAAACCACCTCATCGCAGTTTCGTAATCCCCGGCATTCATGGCGATGCGCCCACGGTAGTAGTTCATCAGCAGTTTCTCGTCTGCGCTTCCGTGCCGGCGATACCAGGATACTGCAGGCGCGATTATACTGTCCGTTGTGTCATCAATGTAGTTCTTGTCCCGCGCCATGGCAAGCAGCAAAGAATGACGCGCCTTGAGCGCTGATGTTGTCAGACTAAAACTGTCCATAGTGTCAAGAATTGTCAAAGCACTATCCGGTCGCTCCTCGATGAACGAAGCTACATCCGCCAGAGTCCGCTCCGTCTCCAAATCCGCCTTTGAGCAAGACAACAAAACCACGGCAGCCGCACAGACCGCCGCTAACGCCCGAAACATAAAATCCATCGTACTTTCAGTATCAATCGATTGCATACGGACAAATCAATTCAGCCGAAGGCCGATGCGCTGACGGTCAAGGTCGATGGAGACGACTGTGACTGAGACTCTCTGGTGGAGACGAACGAGCTTTGATGGGTCGGAAATTCTTTGACGACGGCCATCCGGGCCTGCGAGGGACATCTGAGAGACGTGGATGAGACCGTTCTGCTTGATTCCGATGTCAACGAAGGCTCCGAAAGCTGTGATGTTGGTGACTATGCCAGGAAGCACCATACCCTCTTTGAGGTCTTCAATGCTGTGGATGTCAGAGGCGAACTCGAAGGCTTGGGCTTCATCGCGCGGGTCTCGGCCGGGCTTTGCAAGTTCCTTGAGAATGTCATTGATGGTCGGAAGACCGAAATCTCCTTCTACGAAATCCTCCGGCCTAATCTTGGCACAGAGTTCGGCGTTGCCGACAAGTTCCGCTGTGCCTACTCCGAGCGAGGCGGCCATACGGTCCACGATGTGGTAGGCCTCCGGGTGGACAGCCGAGTTGTCGAGCGGATTCTTCGCATCTCGGATTCTCAAAAAGCCTGCGCACTGCTGGAAAACCTTGTCGCCCAACCTTTTGACTTTGAGGAGTTCCTCACGGGAACTGTAGGGGCCGTGTTCTCTGCGGTATTCCACAATGTTGTCGGCAAGTGCGGGGCCAACTCCGGAGACGTATGCAAGAAGATGGCGCGAGGCAGTGTTCAGGTTCACTCCAACACTATTCACACAAGATTCCACTGTATTGTCCAGCTTTTCCTTGAGAAGCGTCTGGTCCACATCGTACTGATACTGCCCCACTCCGAGCGATTTCGGGTCAATCTTCACAAGCTCGGCAAGCGGGTCCATAAGTCTTCGGCCAATTGAGACTGCTCCCCTCACAGTCACATCTTTGTCAGGAAATTCGTCACGTGCGACCTCTGAGGCCGAGTAAATCGACGCTCCGTCTTCGCTGACGGTGAAAACCCTCACCGTGGAAGGTTTAGGGACACGTTTTATGAAATCCTCTGTCTCACGGGAAGCTGTTCCGTTGCCGATTGCAATGACTTCAATTCCATATTCCGAAATCATCGACGAGACGGCTCTGATTGCCGCAACCTTGTCATTTGCAGGAGGATGCGGGAATATGGCCTCGTGGTGAAGGAGATTTCCCTGCGCGTCAAGACAAACCACCTTGCAGCCCGTCCTGAATCCGGGATCAATTGCAAGTGTACGTTTTTGACCCACGGGTGCTGCAAGCAAGAGCTGACGCAGGTTTTCTCCAAAGATGCGGATGGACTCAATATCCGCCTTTTCCTTGGCTTCACGTATGACTTCACCGCTCACAGAAGGCTCCAAAAGACGTTTGAAACTGTCTTCCACTGCGAGATTAATCTGCTCTGCAAGAGGTCTTTGCGGATAGCGGTGGGCTTGGCAATATTCGTAATAGATTTTCTTACAGCATTTTTCCGCATCACTGTCAATCTTGACGCTCAACACGCCCTCATCCTGTCCACGGAGAATCGCAAGCAGACGGTGCGGTGCAATGTGTGCAAGAGGCTCTGACCAATCGAACCAGTTGCGGTATTTGTCGGCCTTGTCAGCAGGAGCATTTTTAGATTTCTTGGATGCGATACGACGGGTGCGAAAAATCTGCCTTATGGCCTCACGAATAACAGCCGTTTCACTCAAGCGTTCTGCGATTATGTCCCTTGCTCCGGAAAGTGCGGCCTCCTGGTCAGCGAATTTTGCGGCTTCACGATGCGGGTCCGCTGTGGAATTGTTCCACATAATATCTGCAAGTGGCTCATAACCAGCTTCTTTTGCAGCGGTTGCCCTTGTACGGCGCTTTGGACGAAACGGAAGATATAGGTCTTCGAGAACATTGGATTCGGTACACTCTTCAATCTGTTTGCGGAGTTCTTCGGTAAGTGCCCCTGCCTCTCCGATTGTCTCCAGAATGCCTTCCTTACGCTTTTCCATCGCATCAGAACCCTCTGCAAGATGCTTGATTTGAGCGATTTCCACCTCATCCAGCGACCCCGTACGCTCTTTTCTGTATCGCGAAATAAACGGAACTGTCGCCCCCTGCGAAAGGAGTTCGACGGTGTTTTCGACTTGCCAGATTTTCACGCCGAGTTCTTCGGCTATCTTTTTCAGATATATTTCTTTCATATCACTGTGTATCAATTATGTTCCGTGAATCGATTTTTTCGACAATAAGATATAATTCCTAATCCTCTATTCGTGAGAAACCTCTTTCAATTGAGTGCGATAGGCAGAGAATATCTTCGATTTCGAGACGAAACCGACATATTTTCTATCTTTTGTGACGACCGGAAGATTCCACGCACCGGTTTTCTCGAATTTTGCCATCACACTGTCCATTTTTTCGTCGAGCAGGACATAAGCCGGAGCTGATTTCATATAGTTGAAAACGTGTTTGGTGGCATACAATTCGGTTTTGAACATATCGGGACGTATGTCGTCGAGAAGGACATATCCCTGGAATTTACCGTTTTTATCGACGACGGGGAAAATGTTGCGCCGCGAGTCAGAGACGGTGTCGAGAAGTTTGCCGAAACTGTCATCGATGCGGACGGAATTGAAATCATCTTCAATCAAGTCGTTGACTTTCAAAAGAGTAAGCACCGCCTGGTCATTGTCGTGGGTGAGAAGTTCTCCCCTTTTTGCGATTCGTTTGGTGTAGATGGAGTATGGCTCAAAGATGCGGGTGACTCCAAAGGCAATTGATGCGGTGATGATGAGTGGGATGAAGAGTTCGTAACCTCCTGAAATCTCGGCTATTAAGAAGATGGCTGTCATTGGGGCCTGCATAACCCCCGCCATCAGTCCCGCCATTCCGACAAGCACGAAATTCTGCTCCGGAACAGAAAGTGATGAGCCGGAGAGGACGAGATTGAGTGTCCGCGCCACCACAAATCCTGCAAGAGCTCCGATGAAAAGTGTCGGTCCGAAAGTACCTCCAACGCCTCCGCCGGCATTTGTGAAGGACATTGAGAAAACCTTGAGTATCAACACTATGAGAAAGAACAGCGGCACAGCCCAAGTGAATTTGAGAACCGGAGCGAGAAGGGTCTGTCCATCGTAGTTTATGGTGTTGCAGGCAAGCATTTCGTTGACTGTGCCGTAGCCCTCACCATAGAGAGGAGGAAAAAGAAAGATTAGAAGGCCGAGGCCGAGTGCTGAGATTCCCCAACGCAGATATGGCGATTGAATGGATTTGATTTTGTCTTCAAGCCAAAGTGTGCAACGGGTGAAATAGACAGAACAAGCTGCACAGAAGAGTCCAAGGACGATGTAGAACGGGATGTTCTGCATTGCGAATGGCATCAGTTCGGCAGCGAAAACCGCATCGCCTCCAAGAAAGATGTAGGAAACCACAGTTGCGGAGACTGTTGAAATCAGCAGCGGAAGGATGGAGGACATCGAGATGTTGAAAAGCAGTATTTCGAGTGTGAAGAGCACTCCGGCAAGAGGAGCCTTGAATATGCCCGCCACAGCACCTGCGGCTCCGCATCCGAGAAGTATGGTTATATTCTTGTAGGACAGGCCCATATAGCGCCCGAGATTGGAACCGATAGCTGCTCCGGTGTAAACAATCGGAGCCTCGGCACCGACGGAACCTCCGAATCCGATGGTGACAGAACTGGCTACAAGGGATGTCCACATATTGTGCGGACGAATTTTGGACTCGTTTTTTGAAACTGCAAGCAAAACCTTTGTAACTCCGTGTCCGATGTTGTCCCGGACAAAGTATTTGACAAAGAGCAGCGACAGGAGCATCCCAATGCCCGGATAGACGAGGTAGAGAACATTGTAGCCGTCCTCGCCGCCGAACCAGGAAGTGAGGGCTTCGTGGATGTATTCGATGCTGGTTTTCAGAACAACCGCCGCAAGACCGCACAGAAGGCCCACCCCAAGGGACAGGAGCAGCACCAAGTTGCGTTCCGGCATCCTGTTAAGGAGGTTTCTCACAGGGAGGAGAGCCGCCCTAATCCAAAGTTTCGGGGTTTTCTTCATTCGATTGAAATTATGCGGGTTTGGTTGTCGAATTATCGCTCCATACGGTTAAGGAAGCACTCGACTGTATTTTCCATCAGGGAGCAGATTGTCATCGGTCCCACACCACCAGGAACCGGAGTGATGACAGAAGCTTTGGGCGCTACATTGTCGAAGTCAACGTCGCCGACAAGTTTACCGGTCTCCGGATTACGGCTGATGCCGACGTCAATCACGACAACACCATCAGTAACCATATCCTCTGTCACGAGATGCGGATGTCCGGTTGCGACGACGAGTATTTCGGCTTCACGCGTGATTGAAGGCAAATCGACGGTGTGGCTGTGGGCAATTGTGACCGTTGCATTTTCGTTCATCAAAAGACGCGCGACAGGCATACCCACGATGTTGCTTCGTCCAACGACTACTGCACGTTTCCCCTCGATGCTGACGCCCGCGGCCTTGAGCATACGGATGATTCCCTTGGGGGTGCAAGGAAGGGTGCAGGGACGATTTTGATAGAGCGCAGCAAGGTTGAGCGGGTGGAATCCGTCAACGTCTTTTTCCTGTGCGATTGCCGCGACAATCTTGCTTTCACTGATGTGCTCAGGCAAAGGAAGTTGCACAAGAATTCCGTCAACTCCGTCATCGGCATTAAGCTCGGCTATAAGCCCCAAAAGCTCGTCTTCAGAGATGGTTACAGGACGTCTGATTGTGGTGTTTTTTATTCCCACAAGGGCAGACGCCTTGGCTTTTCCGGCCACATAAGACTCGCTGGCAGGGTCATTTCCGATGAGGACGACCACAAGATGAGGCACACGTCCATATTTCTCCGGAAAGCCCTTGACCTGCTGTGCAAGTTCCGCCTTTATGCTCGCTGACAATTCTTTACCTGACAATATCATTCTTTTTCCTCCAATTCCCAAATTACGACTTAACAATCTGTTGCCTAATCTCGATAAAAATTCGGTAATATCTTAAAACATACTTGATTACATCCGGCCTTGGTGCCTTGGCTGCTGAAACCGGACAAAGGTGCAAAGTTACATAAAAACTGTGGTAGTCGCAAGATTGTTAAGGCCATCAGGGCCTTTCGACGTCGCTGAATAAAAAAAAAGAATCCTCCGATTGCATTACTGTAATCGAAGGATTCCTAAGCGTGGCGACGACCTACTCTTCCACATGGTAGTGCAGTACCATCGGCGCGGCCGGGCTTAACTTCTCAGTTCGGAATGGGATGAGGTGGGACCCCGGCGCTTTAACCGCCACAGTATATCTTGAGAGAGATGTGGAGTGTGAGTCTCACTTCCGCTCGACTTTACTCCTTTTCGGTAAGCTTCATTACTTGTAAAGGTTTCGGGCAATTAGTACAGGTCAGCTTTGACATCGCTGTCTTTACACTTCCTGCCTATCAACGTGGTAGTCTACCACGGCCCTCAATGGAAGTCTCATCTTGGAGATGGCTTCGCGCTTAGATGCTTTCAGCGCTTATCCTAACCGAACGTGGATACCCGGCGGTGCAGCTGGCGCCGCAACCGGTAAACCAGAGGTTCGTCCAACCCGGTCCTCTCGTACTAAGGTCAGACCTCCGCAGACTTCCTGCGCCCACAACAGATAGAGACCGAACTGTCTCACGACGTTCTGAACCCAGCTCGC
>ERZ780207.1692-NODE-1692-length-18017-cov-76.683944_pt1 | contig 18017 bp, 9 predicted proteins | sample MGYA00510977_ERZ780207 | MGnify/ENA primary metagenome ERZ780207 (study PRJEB29588, sample SAMEA2151383) | human gut metagenome | biome: human gut; feature: human-associated habitat; material: faeces | place: Denmark | collected 2008/2010 ... | reverse complement strand
GTCACGAGCGTCGCGTCAAGAAGATTCCTGTTCAGCAGTAAAGTTCTGAATGGATTAAAAAGAATTAAGGCTGAGTCATCGCATGATGGCTCAGCCTATTTTTATGTTAACAAGTAGTAGAATTTCAGCCTTCAATCTTCCAATCTTCAATGGTTCCCGTTTCTGAAGAGAAACTACATCCTATTTTAAAGAGTTTTCTTTTATCATTGGCATACTCACGGGCATATCCCCTATTATTAATTTGCAACAATGCCTCCTGAGCTGTTCCGTCAAGTTTGAACTCAAAGATATAGATAAACTTCGAGATCTCAACTATGCAATCTACCCTACCCTGACTCTGTACCTTTTCCGTATAAACCGTATATGTGCTCAAAAGTCGTAGCAGGAGATAAAATGTATAATGAAAATAACGCTCCTTCTCCCGTTCTGAATCCTTACGGCGCATCGTATAAGGAATACTTGAAAGAAAAGCAGTCAGATGGACTTGAAAATCATCCAGGAGACCTTTCCTTAAAGCAGAGATTGCCGTAACTATCCAATTATCTATATTGTCTTTCGGCTCCAAATAATTGTTAGCCATCAGAGTAACAAAGCCACGCTTTACCTCATCGTTCGGATAATCTAACAAAAAAGTATTCATGTCACTATCATAATCCTTGATGGTAAGATAACCGCTCTGAAATATCATAGGCAAAGGCTTCTCCTTATCTGCACGATAATCAACAAACTGATCGGTCATATAATACTTACCCGTCAACTCATCCAGATTCTCATCAAAATGATTCAACAAACGGACCAGATAGGTAGGTGTTCCTGTGCGAAACCAATAATCCTGAACATCCTGCTTATCAAATGTGTTCAGAATGCTGAAAGGATTATAAACACCCTTCATCCTTTTGCTAAAATGATATCCATCGAAACGCTTTTTCAATACCGCCCGCATCTTCTCACCAGTATAGTCATAAACAGCAGCCAACTCCTCTATCTGTTGCGAGAAAGTCTGTTCCAGTTCTTCATCTGTAATACCACAAATAGTATCATACTTAGGCGACATGCTGATATCATTAGGCTGATTAAAATCACTGAACACACTTACTTGCGAGAACTTAGTGACACCGGTAAGGAAAACGAATTGCAGATGTTTGTCAGCTCCCTTAAAGGTGGAATAGAAAGCGCGAAGCATGTTTCTGTTTTTCTCCTCCAAAGTTATCTGTTCCCCCAAATGCTCTACCATATATCCCGTATCCATCACGTCGAGCAGCGGTTTGTCATATTCGTCCACCAGGACCACGGCACGCAGCCCGGTCTGACGATGAGCTTCTTCCAAAACTTTTTTAAATCTCAGGTTATAATCGGTAACCCCCGGTTCACGCTCTATCTGATATTTTCTTTCCCATCCCGAGAGATAGAACTCGAATATCTGATTGAGAGCATCTTCATTAGCATAAGAACCTGTTCCGAAATCTATATGAAACACAGGATAGGTTTTCCATTCCGTCTCCAGTTTTTCGATGGCAAGTCCTTTGAACAGTTCTTTTTTGCCTAGGAAATAGTTCTCGAAGGTAGAGATAAGAAGACTCTTTCCGAATCGTCGGGGACGACCCAGAAAATAGACAGTACTTCCATGTGCCAAGGAATACACCATAGCCGTTTTATCAACATAAACGTAACCTTCTTCACGCAGATGATCAAACGATTGTAAGCCTATAGGATATCTCATATTATCTTCATTTTACATTTCATCTGCAAAGCTACTCATTTTTTTTTGAATAACAAAGAAAAAGTTGGGATTATTTTTTGCCATTTCGATAAAATGTAATACCTTTGTGCCCAAGTATGGCGAGGCAAATGCCAAACCTGCTCTATTTTCGTGGGTTAACGATTAGATTCGTATCGATTCGACTGGAAGTTCTAAACAGAATAGCTCCTACCAAAGCAAAATTCAACAAGTGTGAACTGAAAGTGAGAATGGATGCGCCTAGATATGGCGTATCCTCTCCTTTTGTATTTCACACTTTAGGCCATCTGTGGTAGGAGCTGCCTTGTTTAGAGATACAACAAGGTGGAGGGTACGCTCTTTTTATTCCCTCGAAAAGACATTTTGAGAATTTACAGATTTCAGTAACAAGATTTAAAGCTCCTACCAATTATGCAAACAAATCTAAAGATTGAAACTGCTAGAGATTGTTGTACCCTATAAACAGCAATCACATGGCTCGTATCTATGACAACCTGGAAACCAAGTTCACCGATGGGCTCCAGGGCATTATTTCCAACGTGGGCGTAAAACGCGTTGATTTCTGCGTGGGTTACTTCAACCTGCGCGGCTGGAACCTTATAGTCAATGAGGTTGACCAGCTATCCGGTGATTTCGTATATGAACAGAACGACCGCATATTCCGCACCTGCCGACTCCTTATCGGCATGCACCGACCAGACGAAGACCTCGTTCGAAGTCTCTATTCCGGTAAGAAACAACTGCCCGATGCCGAGTATGTGCAGAAATGCAGAATAGCCATTGCCCGAGACTTCAAGAAGCAGCTCCTGCTTGGACTCCCGTCGAAAAACGACGAATGGACGCTCCGCCGACTCTCCGCACAAATGAAAGAAGAGAAAGTATGCGTCAGGCTCTATCTTCGAGAGCCCCTGCATGCCAAACTCTATCTCGCATATCGGCCAGACGACAACTTCAACCCCATCCAGGCCATCATGGGTAGCAGTAACCTTACCTACTCCGGATTAACCCGACAGGGAGAGCTGAATGCAGAGTTTGCCGATAGCGACAGTGCAGAGAAACTTTCAGAATGGTTTGATGCAAGATGGAACGACAAGTTCTGCATCGACATCACCAAAGAACTGATTGATGCCATCGACAACAGTTGGGCAGGCGAAGAAGATATTCCACCTTATTATATTTATCTCAAGACGGTGTATCATCTCAGTCAGGAAGCACGTTCGGGCATCAAGGAGTTCACGCTTCCGCCCGAATTCCGCAACACCCTTTTCGATTTCCAGCAGAATGCTGTAAAGATAGCAGCCAAGCATCTTAACAACGACAAGCGAAACGGAGCCATGATAGGCGATGTGGTGGGTTTGGGAAAGACCATCACCGCCTGCGCCATCGCCAAAATCTACGAGATGACGTACGCCAGCAGCACCCTCATCATCTGTCCAGCCAACCTACAGGACATGTGGGCTAAATACAAACAGAAATACGATCTGAAGGCAGACATCGTCTCGATGCAGAAACCCATTGATGTGGAGAACACCTGGAACTACCGACTGATTATCGTAGATGAAAGCCATAACTTGCGCAACAGCAGCGGAAAACGATATCACAACATCCAGGAATTGATTCATAAACTGGATTGCAAAACCCTGCTGCTTACCGCTACTACATATAACAAGGATTTCTCCGACCTGGCCAACCAGCTGAAGCTTTTCCTGAGCGACGACCAGGATCTTGGTATCCGCCCAGAAGCTTACATCCAAAGTCTGGGAGGCGAGCGAGAGTTTCAGCGCAAGCATAGCGACATCCACATCCGCAGCATCAAATCATTTGAACAAAGCGACAAGACTGATGATTGGAGCGAACTGATGAAGCTCTTCCTGGTTCGCCGCACCCGCACCTTCATTAAAGATAACTTTGCCTTAACAGACGAGAGCAATGGTCGGAAATACCTGCAGTTCCCGGATGGAAGCAAGTCGTACTTCCCCGACCGCATACCGAAAGCCCTGAAGTTCAAGACACAACAGGGCGACCAGTATAGCCGCCTCTATTCAGAAAAGATGGTAGCGATGATGGAAGAACTGCTGCTGCCACGCTATGGGCTTACCAAATATCTGAATGAGGCCAAGGCAGAAGAAGCCTCCCGAGCCGAAAAACAGCTCATCGAGAACCTCTCAAAAGCTGGTCAGCGCATCATGGGATTCTGCAAGAGCACCTTCTTCAAGCGAATGGACAGCAGCGGTTTCGCCTTCCTGCTCACCCTGAAGCGCCACATCCTGCGCAACGCCATCTTCCTCTATGCCATCGACAACAAACTCAATCTGCCCATCGGCGATGAGAACTCCCTACCCGATGACTTCATGGAAGATGAAGATGCCAACGGAATGTTTGATATGGGTGATGATAACCAGGACAGCGATGACCTCATCATCCCTACCGACATGGAATACTACGAGCAGAAAGCCAAAAAACACTATGAACTGCTGATGCAGAAGAATAATGTAAACTGGCTCAACAGCAAGTACTTCAAGCGAACACTCAAGCAGAATCTCAAGAAAGATTGCCAATGCATCATCAAGATGATTCAGCTCTGCGGACAATGGAAAACGAAGGAAGACCAGAAACTCAACGAACTGTACAAGCTCGTAACAGAAACCTATCCGAAAGACAAGATAGTGCTCTTCACCCAGTACTCCGACACCGCCAAGTATCTCTGCCGCCAACTCCGCAAGAAGAATGTAAAACGGATAGACATCGCTACGGGCGACAGCAAGAACACCACCAACATCGTGGAACATTTCTCGCCAGTGAGCAACGAGAAAAGCTATCCTGCCGACCAGCAGAGCCGAATCCTCATCGCCACCGATGTACTGAGCGAAGGTCAGAATCTGCAGGATGCGCACATCATCATCAACTACGACCTGCCATGGGCGATTATCCGACTCATTCAGAGAGCCGGACGTGTGGACCGTATCGGACAGCAGAGCGACCACATAGACTGCTATTCCTTCTTCCCTGCCGATGGTGTGGAACAGGTTATCAACCTGCGTAAGCGCCTGAACGACCGCATCAACGAGGCAGCCAACGTAGTGGGAAGCGACGAGGTGTTCTTCGAGGGCAACGAGCAAAACCTGCGAGATATGTATAATGAAAAAAGCGGCTCGCTCGACGATGTGGACGACAACGATGTGGACCTGGCTTCACAGGCATACCAGATATGGAAGAATGCCACCGATGCCAAACCCGAACTGAAACGCATCATCCCACACCTGAGCAACATGATCAATGCCACCAAGGCTACTACCGACAGACTGAACGATGGCGTCATCACCTATGCCCAGACCCGAAGCGGATTCGATGTGCTCTCCTGGTACAACAGCAAGGGCGAAATCGTGAGCCAGTCGCAGAAGCGCATTCTCCAGGCCATGGAATGCGATGCCGCCGAGCCCAATGTGGAACCAGCCGACCATCATTACGACCTGGTGAAGAAAGCCATAGACAACATCGGTGACGAGAACACGCATGTAGGCGGCATTCTGGGCAGCAGATTCAGTACCCGCTACAAGATTATCCAGCGATTGGAGCGATATTACGAAAAGCCTGTAGATCTCTTCTTCTCCGACGAGAACAAGGAAGAGCTGAAATATGCCATCAACGACATCTACAACTATCCGCTCCAGGAAACCGCCAAGTTTAATCTGGGAAGAATGATGCGACAAAACAACGTGAGCAACGACGACCTGGTGGAGTATGTGCTCGACATGCGCAAAAATAACCAACTCTGCATCATCGACGAAGATACCAACTCCAACAAAGAGCCGAAAATCATCTGTTCGATGGGTTTGAGATGGAGAGAATCTCATTCATAACAATTCAAGACAAAACATGACATGACAAGAAAAGAATTCAACCAATATATACAGGAAGCCAGTTTCCAAGAACTGTTCGTCACAGAAATGGGATGGAACAACCCCAAGGGCATGACAGACATCCTTGTGTCCCACATCGACGAAACAGACTACGAAATGGAGGCCATAGCCGAGCGCAATGGTTTCCAGATACTTACCTGCCTGGTAGAGAAGATACCGACAGCCTCTACCTGTAAGAAGATAGACATCAAGCTGCGCCAGCAAGCCCACGATTACATCTGCATCTACATAGAGCAGCAGGGCTTCCATCACCAGTGGGTTGCCCCGGTAAACAAAGTGGAAAAGCGCGACATCGTAACCATCGAGTATGCCAGCGTTGCCCAGGCAGAGTTTCTTTACACCAAGATTCCCGACCTGAGTTTCGATCTTAACGAAGACACCACCATCATGGATGTGAAGCAGCGCATCCAGGGAGCCTTCATGGTGAATTCAGAGAAGATAACCAAGGATTTCTACGCAGGATTCAAGAAAGAGCATACCCAGTTTGTGAAATATATCACAGGCATCAACGACGAGATAGCCGACGACAAGAAGAACAAGGAGAAGCAATGGTATGCATCCGTGATGCTCAACCGCCTAATGTTCTGTTATTTTATCCAGAAGAAAGGTTTCCTGGATATGGACGAGAACTATCTGCGAGACAAACTCAGCATGGTGCAGCGAGAGCGTGGCGAGAACGAATTCTTCCAGTCATTCTACAAGGGTTTCCTGATACACCTCTTTCATGAAGGGCTGAATGGGCACCAGCGTAACGAAGCATTTCTCAGCAAATATGGCCGCATACCCTATCTGAACGGAGGCATGTTCGATTTTCACGACATCGAGAAGATGTTCAAGGATATTGACATCGATGATGAGGCGTTCCTTCACCTCTTCGATTTCTTCGATAAATGGCGCTGGCATCTGGATACCCGCATCACAGCATCGGGCAAAGACATCAACCCCGACGTGCTGGGCTACATTTTTGAGCAATACATCAACGACCGTGCCCAGATGGGAGCCTACTACACCAAAGAAGACATTACGGAATACATAGGCAAGAACTGCATCCTGCCCTTCCTTTTCGACAGCGTTAAGAAGACCACCTCTGAGAAGGATTTCAAGGAAAAGGGATACATCTGGCAAACCTTGCAGCAGAGCGGCGACAAATACATCTATGATGCCGTGAAGCACGGATATACTGCAGATTGGCTCTCGCTCATCCCGGGCGAGATAGCAGAAGGTGTGGATACCACCCAACCACAACTTCTGGAGCGCAGAAGTCATTGGAACAAGCGCACACCAGAGCCATTCAATCTACCTACGGAGATATGGCGAGAAACCATCGAGCGATTCCAGCACTGCGATGATTTGCTGCAGAAGATTACTGCTGGCGAGATTCACGAAATCAACGATTTCATCACCTACAATCTCGATATCCGTCAGTTTACATACGATTTATTGTTACATACAGAAGACCAACTCTTGGTAGAGCATTTCTATCATGCCATGCAGCACGTCTCTATCCTAGACCCTACCTGCGGCAGTGGCGCCTTTCTGTTTGCAGCCATGAACATCCTGGAACCATTGTATGAAATCTGCATTACCCGCATGGAGGAATTCCACCAGAAGAACGAGAAGTTATTCGTAGCTGAACTTGAAGAGATTAGCAAGAAGTATCGCAGTAACATTCAGTATTTTATCTATAAGAGCATCATTCTCCGCAACCTCTATGGCGTTGATATCATGGAAGAGGCTGTAGAGATTGCCAAGCTGCGTCTGTTCCTGAAGATGGTAGCGGTAGTGGAAGTAAATCCAAGACTTGATAATCTTGGCCTGGATCCGTTACCGGATATCGACTTCAATATTCGTTGCGGCAATACTTTGGTGGGATATGCTACGGAAAAGGAATTGGATAATGACTTGAATTATGGCGACATGTTTGCTAAACAGGAGTTCAAGGACAAGGTAGAATTGGAGATGGAGGTTGTGGCTCGCGCCTACGAGCAGTTCAAGGACCTTCAACTTACTTCGCAGGAGGAGGCAAGCGAGTTTAAGGAGTCTAAAATGCAGCTCAAGGCAAAGCTTTCAGGGCTTAACGACTTGCTGAATCATAAGCTTTTTTCTTCAATGGTATCAGATGCCAGCATTTCGTATGAAGAATGGCTCTCCAGCCACCAGCCTTTCCATTGGCTGGCGGAGTATTATCATATCATGCATAGCAATGGTGGCTTTGATGTTATCATTGGCAATCCGCCGTATGTGGAAACAAGAAAGATTAATTACTCTTTAGAGGGATATAAAAATAGATATTCTAACTTATATGCATATTGCATTGAAAGATTCTATAATTTAAATGCACAAGCTTCAAGATGTAGTCTCATTGTGCCAATGAGTTTTACATCAATACGTGACTATGAATTATTAAGAATGTATGTTATCAATCAATATAATACAATATACATCACAAATCATGCGATAAGACCAAGATCGCTATTTGAAGGTGTTTCACAACGTGTCTCTATTTGTCACTTTTCGAATTCAAACAAAACAAAAGTGTTTACAACCAAGTATTTAAGAACCAATAATAGTGAAACCCTATTCAAAACTTTAAAATTTGAACAAGCCATTATTGATACGGCCAGAGAGCATTTGATACCTAAAATAGGAAGTGGATTGCATAAAAATATTTGGAAAAAGCTTCATTCAAAGAAAAAAGATATCAATAGTGTTATATCAAGTGATGGGGTACAATTATATTATAAGGATTATGGAGAAACGTATTGGATTTTCCCCTTTAATTTTATCCCATACTTAACACCCATAAAATCATATAAGATGGTTTATTGTGAAGACAAATACTCAAATCAAGTCTTCCAAATCTTAAATTCATCTCTATTTTATGTATTTTACTCGACTATATCTGATTGTTGGCACTTTGGAAACTGGCACATCAATGAATATCCTGTGTCTATCAAGGAAGTTGAACACCTTGAAAAAGATATTATATCTGCGTCATACAAAGAGAATAGAATAACGAGATATGATAGCAGGGCAAATGGGGATATATATGAATATCATATCAGCAAATCCAAGCCCATCATCGACGAAATCGATAAGCTTCTGGCAAAGCATTACGGCTTTACAGAAGAAGAGCTCGACTTCATTATCAACTACGACATTAAGTATCGTATGGGCGATGAGCTGAACAAGGACGAGGAGTAAAACGAAGAATCCCTGTTGCTGATGCTTGCCAAGCAGTATCTGCAACAGGGAGTCTTCGTTGTATCATTTTAAAACTCGATATGCTCACTAGAAGGATAACGAAAAGCAAACCAAGTTTGATCATCTTTGTTTGTAATAACAAAATCACCTAAAGTTATAATGTCCATTCCTATGATAACATCATAATCCCCAATGTCACCAGACAATGCTTCAATACCTGTGAATTCCAAACATCCATCTACATAAATGTTTATTTTGTAAACAGATGAATCCATGCATCCTCCGACACCCTCGATTTGTGTTTGTCGAACAGGTTTTAATCCCAAAGCATCAATTACGGCTGACGAAATAATCGTATTGGTAGCTCCAGTATCCCAAACAGTAGATTCTACCTCGCATCCTGATACCAATACCCCCTTCTTTCTTTCAAAAAAAGGAGTAATAACGCAATCTGTTTGGATTGTATTTACTCTACATGGATGCTTCTTACTAATCTTTTGCATATCTACAGAGATTATAAAAGTCTAGCAAGGGCGTACAGAAACTACCTTTGCCACATGTCCCTCAGGAATTCCTGGTACTACTATCGAATAGCTAACAGGATATTTCTTTTCAAACTCCTCAATAGGAAGAGCGAATACTTTTAATTTCTTTTTCTTCATAATTTACTCCTTTCTTGTTTACTTATATCTTATTTTAATATTAATTTTTGTGCAAAAATACACAGAAGTTTTCAAAATACCAAATATTTCCAGACAAATCTGCAAAAAGGTTATTATTTTCTTTGATTTTCAGCGGATTATTCGTATTTTTGCATCGTTATAAATATAAATTCTTTATATGCCAGAAATACTATCCCATATAGGAAACCTGGACTTGCTAGAACGCCCCAAGACAGCGTTTCTCTGTTCCAGCAAGACTACAAGTCGAGACATCCTTAAAAGTTTCGACTGGGCTACAAGTGTGCCTAAGGATTCCTGCATCATCAGCGGATTCCAGACAAAACTGGAAAAGGATGTACTGCAACTTCTCCTGAAGCGCCACATCCCAGTCATCATCGTGCTGGCTAGAAGAATGTATAAGATGCTGCCTGCCGAAATGCAATCAGCCATCGACAGCAACGAAGCTCTTATTATCTCCCTCTCCCATCTTCCCCGCAACTCCAAACAAAGTGCTTTGGCTAGGAACAAATACATCATCAGCTTCGCTGACAATGTAGTATTTGGAGCTTTAGACCCAACCAGTTCACTCGCTAACCTGGCGGAGGAACAGAAACTACTTGGAATAGAAATGCACGCAAGCGTATGATATCAAAGGATAATGCGTAAGATACAATCGCAGAATACGGAAGAAGTTTTCGGAAAAGACAGATGAAGTTGTCGGAAAAGATAGTATAGGTTATCGGAGAAGTTAACTCCGTAGGCCGCACAACAGCTGTTGTGCGCTTGCATAACAGCTGATATGCGCTCGCACAACACGTGTTGTGCATGCGTAGACCAGCTGATGGGCGGTAACTGACAATTCAACTACCTCTCTGAAATTTAATCAATCTGCTTTGTAAAAACTTATAACCGGATTTTTGATATTGATTACTATACAATCTAGAGATAGAAATAGAGCTATTATGCACTTCATTTGCCATATTACCTGTTTTTCTATAAGAGAAAAATCTATAGTTGTACGACTATAACCCCTATAGTCGTACAACTGTAGAGCTATGGTTGTACAACTATAGCACCTATAGTCGTACAACCGTAGAGTTATGGTCGTACAACTATAGGTCATTTAGCCGTACAACTAAAGAATCACTGCAAAAGCCGTTTACCAACAATCACATAATTTCCTGTTTATCAAGGTATTGTGATTTTCTATCATATTTTCAATATTCACAGCAAAATAAAAGCAGGATGAAAATACGGGAATCTGAGCAGGGTATTTGTCAAAAAAAACTGTAGTCATATTCCGATCAATACTTTGGTAAAACTGAGAACAATTCACTATCTCAAAGAAACAAAAAAAAGGGATGCCACACTAGGTGACATCCCCCTATGAGAATCAAATACTTATTTGAAGCTTAAACTTTACTTGCTCTCAGCCTCAGCCTGCTTGGTCTCTGCTGCGTTAGGACCATAGTAGCCATAGTAAGCCTGGTAACGGGTGTAACCCCAGTTAGCCTGAGCCTTCTCTGGATCGAGCTGCTTAGCCTTGTCGAGAACCTTGATAGCCTCCTGGTAAACAACCTTGCGGCCGTTAGGATCCTGCAAGTTACCAGCCTTGCTGTTGTAGCAAGCACCCAGATAAGTAAGAACAACTACGTTATCCTCCTTTGCAGCAAGAGCCTGCTTCAAACACTTGATAGCGTTGTCTGCATCGTTCTTCTGGATATACATCATACCCTTGTTGGCAAGAGCTACAAAGTTGTTAGGATTCTTTGCAATAGCTGCGTCCAAAAGTTCAGTCTGCTCCTTCTCCATCTTCAATGAAGAGTACATAGAGTTCAAACCATCGAGAACAACATCATTGGTCTCGTCCTTTGCAAAGATATCCTTGAGCTTGTTAACATAGGCAAGAGAATCCTCGTGAGTCTTCAAGCCGTCCTTCATTACATAGAGCTTGAGGTTGAGGGCATCCTTAGCCTCCTTCTCACTCTTCATGGCGATGTCGCAATACTTCTCGCAACGGGCAGCATCCTTAGCCTGGTATGCATAACGGGCTGCAAAGAGAGCAACCTGACCGATATACTCCTTCTCGCCATCCTTCTGCTTCTGGTCTACAGAAGCGAAGAGAGGCTCATTGTCTGTATCTAGGAATGCACCCCAATACTTCAATACCTCATCAGCCTTATTGTTCTGGGCTGCAGTCTGACCCGCATTAACGAGCTGAACGCGAGCACCCCATACACGGCTAGCGTTGTTGTTAAACTTAGGAGCAACCTTACCCTTAGCGTTAGGAAGCTGGTCGTACTTGTAGCACTCAATAGCATTGATCAATGCATTGTATGCGCCCTCAGACATAGCAGCCTCGTCAACCGGGTCGTTCTTCTTCATGATCTGATTGGTCTGCTGGATGCTCTGCTGGTCGTTGAACTGCTTCATAGCGAGATCAACGAGCTTGTTGTAAGCCTTGGCCTTCTCTGCATCGTTAGCCATCTGACCCAAATTCTGCTTAACCAAAGCCTCAGCCTCGGCATAAGACTTAGCCTTCATGACAGCCTTGAGAGCGTCACTGTCGCCTGCGAATGCTGATGTGGCACCTAGTACCATCATTGCAGCTACTAAAAACTTTTTCATTTTTCTTAATGAGTTTAAAAGTTGTTGTTATTTATTTTTACGCGTCTTTTCTTTTATTCGAAATCTACGTTGTCCGAATCGGTATCATCTGCTTCAGATGCTTCGTCAGCGAGATGAGCCTCAGCAGCCTCTTCAGCAGTCTTGGCACCTACGGTATCATTCTCTATCTCCTCGCTCTTCTTAGCCCAGGCAGAACGGCTCTCCTCTTCTACAGAAGCCTCGAGCTCTGAACTCATCACCTTGCATACGCTGGCAATGACATCATTCTTCTTAGCAAGATTGATGAGGCGGACACCCTGAGTAGCACGGCCCATGACACGGCAATCAGCTACGGCAAGACGAATCACGATACCACTCTGGTTGATAATCATGAGGTCGTTATCATCGGTTACGTTCTTGATAGCTACCAGTCGACCGGTCTTGTCGGTAATATTCAGTGTCTTCACACCCTTACCGCCACGCTTGGTAACGCGGTAATCGAGTACATCAGAACGCTTACCATAACCCTGCTCGCTCACTACCATCACGGTTTCCTTCTCAGGATCGTTGACAACAATCATACCTACTACGGCATCATCACCCTCATCGAGGCGCATACCACGAACACCGGTAGATGTACGGCCCATTGTACGAATCTCGTTCTCATCGAAACGGACAGCACGACCATTGCGGTTGGCAATAATCAGCTCGTTATGACCATTTGTCAGACGAACATCTACCACCTCATCGCCCTCTACGATGTTGATAGCAATCACACCGTTGGCACGTGGACGGGAATATGCCTCCAGACAGGTCTTCTTCACCGTACCATTCTTGGTAGCGAAGACTACGTAATGGTTGTTGATGAACTCTGCATCATTCAATCCCTTCAAACGGAGGAATGCATTCACCTGGTCATCGCTCTCGATGTTGAGGAGGTTCTGGATAGCACGACCCTTGGAATTGCGGTCGCCCTCAGGAATCTCGTAGCACTTCAACCAGTAGCAGCGGCCCTTCTTGGTGAAGAACAACATGGTCTGGTGCATGGTAGCAGGATAGATATACTCGGTGAAGTCCTTATCACGGGTACGGGCTCCCTTAGCACCTACTCCACCACGAGCCTGCTCACGGAACTCTGACAATGGGGTGCGCTTGATATATCCGAGATGACTCACGGTGATAACCACTGGGTCGTTTGGATAGAAGTCTTCTGGGTTGAACTCATGGTCATCTGGCTTAATCATGGTACGACGTGCGTCACCATACTTCTCCTTCACCTCGTTGAGTTCATCCTTCATTACCTTCTTGCAGAGTTCAGGATCGTTCAGAATCTGGTTCAAGTAGTCGATGGTCTTCATCAACTCGTTGAATTCATTGTGCAACTGCTCCAGACGCAAGCCTGTCAACTGGCTGAGGCGCATATCCACGATGGCCTTACTCTGAAGTTCATCAAGTTCGAAGCGCTTCTCCAAGTTGCGCTGGGCATCAGAAGGAGTCTTGCTGGCTCTGATAATATGTACCACCTCGTCGATGTTGTCGCAGGCAATGATCAAGCCCTCGAGAATATGAGCACGCTCCTGAGCCTTCTTCAGTTCGAACTGGGTGCGGCGGATCGTAACATCATGACGATGCTCTACGAAATACTTCACACACTCCTTCAAGCTCAAAAGACGTGGACGGCCATTAACAAGAGCGATGCAATTCACTGAGAATGAGCTCTGAAGAGCTGTCAGCTTAAAGAGTTTGTTCAAAAGAACATTAGCATTGGCATCACGCTTCACATCAACAACGATACGCATACCCTGACGGCCAGACTCATCGTTTACGTTAGCTATGCCATCTACTCTGCCTTCCTTGGCAAGGTCAGCAATAGCCATCACGAGCTGCTCCTTGTTAACACCATAAGGAATCTCGGTGATAACAATCTTGTCATGGTTTTCACCACTTTCAATCTCGGCAGTAGCACGAACCACGATTCTGCCTCGACCCGTTTCGTATGCATCCTTCACTCCCTGAATACCATAGATGGTAGCACCGGTTGGGAAGTCAGGAGCAGGGATATACTGCATCAATCCATCGGTGTCGATGTCAGGATTATCGATATATGCACAGCAACCGTCAATTACCTCACCCAGGTTGTGGGTAGGCATATTAGTAGCCATACCTACTGCAATACCGTTACCACCATTTACCAGAAGATTAGGAATCTTGGTAGGCATCACGGTAGGTTCCTGCAGGGTATCATCGAAGTTGTTGGTCATATCAACCGTTTCCTTGTCAAGGTCATCCATGATATGCTCACCCATCTTGGAGAGGCGGCACTCAGTATAACGCATGGCAGCAGGAGAGTCACCGTCAACAGAACCGAAGTTACCCTGTCCGTCAATCAAGGTATAACGCATGTTCCACTCCTGTCCCATACGCACCAGAGCGCCGTAAACAGAAGAGTCACCGTGAGGGTGATACTTACCGAGCACCTCACCAACAACACGCGCACATTTCTTATAAGGTTTGTCACTGGTGTTTCCAATGCCGAGCATACCGTAAAGAATACGGCGGTGCACAGGCTTGAAACCATCGCGTACATCAGGGAGGGCACGAGCCACGATAACTGACATCGAATAATCGATGTAGCTCGACTTCATCTCCTCCTCAATGTTGATCTTCATGATTCTATCATGATCCATTGTCTGATTTTCGTCCATTTCTTATATTAATGTATTATTGTTTATTCATTACTTTCAAAACGCCTGTTTTCCATCCGGAAATCGCGTTTAAGGGCATTTCCTTGCGTTCTAAGCCGTTTTACCCTTTTGAAATTCCCGACAAAGATACAAAAAAAAATGATACTAAAACGCTTTAGAGGCGAAAAATCGCATTATTTTAGCATTATTTGTATTTTAACAATGCAAAAAAGTTGGCATATCATTTGCTATTATTGAAAATAATGTGTACTTTTGCACTGAGATTTTTTAAAAATATAAGCAAATATGATAAATCCGTTTTCACATATACAGGACATACTGAACAGAAGTAGCAAAGAAGCAGCACGCACCTTGGGAAGAGAAATCAGCGTGGAGCATCTGATGCTGAGTCTGATCAGCCAGAACGACAGCGATGTCAACAAGCTCCTGAAGGGCGCAGACATCAGTCCGATGGCTTTCAGCGGAGTCCTTAACAGCAAACTGGAAAAGCATGTGGAAGAAACTCCTGCCGATAACGTGAAGGAGAACAGCCACATCCCATTCAGCCAGATAACAGACAGCATTATCAGAGACTCTATCCGCGAGGCAAACAACTACGAGCACTCCAAGATTGTAGAGCCAAGACATCTGCTGCTTGCCATCTTGAGAAATGACAAGAACCCTGTAGCCAACTGGCTGAGTCAACTGGGCTTAAGCTACGACCGTGCCATCGAAATGCTCTATCCTACTGACAAGGATGATGAGCAGAAGACAGAAGAGCCGAAGGATTTCAAAATAGAACCCCAAACACCAGATTCAGAAACCCCTGATGCTGACAGGCAGGAGGAAGCAGAGAGCCTGGAGATGGCTGGTGGAATAGAAGCAGAAGATGACTACAACGAGCAGAACGACATGATGGAAACTGACGAAGAGCCATTCGATATGGAAAAGGACCAGAACCCGATGAGACTGTCTACCCGTTCAAATGGAACTCCGCGCAAAAAGAGCAGCACCCCTACCATCGACAAATTCAGTTTCGACCTGACCAAGGCTGCAGCCGATGGAAAACTGGATCCTGTCGTGGGCAGAGAGAAGGAGATTCAGCGTGTGCTCGAGATTCTGGGTCGCAGAAAGAAGAACAACCCAGTATTAATAGGTGAACCGGGTGTAGGAAAGAGTGCCATCGTAGAAGGACTGGCACAGCTCATCAACAACCAGGAAACATCGCCTATGTTCTTCAACAAGCGTCTGGTAAGTCTCGACCTGACAGCCATCGTTGCAGGAACCAAATTCCGCGGACAGTTTGAAGAGCGCATCAAGAATGTCATCAAGGAACTGGAGGACCATCCGGAGATCATCATCTTCATAGATGAGATTCACACCATGATAGGCGCCGGTTCCGGCGAAGGAAGCATGGATGCAGCCAACATTCTGAAACCAGCCCTGGCAAGAGGTATCATCCAGTGTATCGGTGCCACCACGCTCGATGAGTATCGCAAGAGCATTGAGAAGGACGGAGCCTTGGAGCGCCGTTTCCAGAAGGTTATCGTTGAACCAACTACACGCGAAGAGACCCTGCTGATACTGCACAATATCAAGGAACATTACGAGAAGCACCACTGTGTGAGATATACAGACGAGGCTCTCGAGACATGTGTCAAACTGACAGAGCGCTATATCACCGACCGCCACTTCCCAGACAAGGCTATCGACGTGATAGATGAAGCCGGCTCGCGCGTACATATTAATAATGCAAGTGTTCCTGCTCCATATATCAAGCTGGAAAAAGAACTGAAAAAGATTATCAGCAAGAAGCAGCAGGCTGTAGCAAACCAGAACTTCGAGATGGCAGCCTCATGCAGAGATGCCCAAACCAAGATCGAGAAAGAGATTGAGGACATGAAGGCGCAATGGCAGCAGGGAGAGATTGGCGAATATGTTGAGGTGACAGCCGAAGATATTGCCAACGTTATCAGCATGATGACCGGCGTACCGGCCCAACGCATGGCAGAGGGTGAAAGCAAACGTCTGAAAGATCTGGAACACAACCTGAAGCACAAGGTGATTGCTCAGGATAATGCCATCAACAAGATGGTAAAGACCATTCTGAGGAACCGTGTAGGCTTGCGCGACCCTAACCATCCTATTGGCGTATTCATGTTCCTGGGTCCTACAGGTGTAGGTAAGACCTATCTTGCCCAGAAACTTGCCGAGGAAATGTTTGGTTCGAAAGATTCACTCATCAGAATAGACATGAGCGAATTCTCCGAGAGTTTCAACACCTCACGTCTGGTAGGTGCACCTCCAGGATACGTAGGCTATAACGAAGGTGGACAGCTGACCGAAAAGGTACGCCGCAAACCATACAGCATCGTATTGCTCGACGAAATAGAGAAAGCCAACAGCAAGATATTCAACCTGCTCTTACAGGTACTCGACGAAGGAAGACTTACCGATGGCAACGGCAGACTCATCGATTTCCGCAACACCATCATCATCATGACCTCTAACGCAGGAACCCGCCAGCTGAAAGATTTCGGCAGAGGCGTCGGCTTTACTTCTGCAGGTATAAAAGGCGGATTGGCGATGGATGAGAAAGACAAGGAGTATGCCCGCAGCATCGTCCAGAAGAGTCTGAGCAAGCAGTTTGCTCCAGAGTTTCTGAACCGTCTCGATGACATCATCACCTTCGACCAGTTGGATCTCAATGCCATCAAGCGCATCATCGACCTTGACCTGGAAGGACTGGTCAAGAGAATAGAAGAACTGGGATTCCATTTCCAGATTACCGAAAAGGCAAAGGAGATGGTAGCTAAGAAGGGATACGATGTGCAGTTTGGTGCCCGCCCACTCCGCCGCGCCATCCAGACCTACATCGAAGATTCCGTTTGCGAGATGTTACTTGATGGCACAATGAAGCCAGGCGACACCATCTCGGTAGGCAAAAATTCGAAAAAAGAAGAATTGACATTCAAGAAACTATAATCAGAAGAGGGACTATCCACTGGCGATAGTCCCTCTTTTATTATGAACCCGGTATAGCAACCAACGAACTTTAGTTAATAAGAGTTAACCACAAGAAAAGTTTAGGCAATAATTTCTTATTTCAAAAAATATTCATTACCTTTGCATCTGCTTTAGGGCAAAAAGCCATGATGGCTCAGTTGGTAGAGCAACGCATTCGTAATGCGTGGGTCGCGGG
>ERZ780207.1685-NODE-1685-length-18103-cov-29.757203_pt1 | contig 18103 bp, 8 predicted proteins | sample MGYA00510977_ERZ780207 | MGnify/ENA primary metagenome ERZ780207 (study PRJEB29588, sample SAMEA2151383) | human gut metagenome | biome: human gut; feature: human-associated habitat; material: faeces | place: Denmark | collected 2008/2010 ... | reverse complement strand
TCTTTATCCAGGGTGGCAAGCTCAAGTATTGCTACATCACCATCAGCGTGAATGTACTGAGTTGGAGCAAGCGCATCCAGTTCGAAGAACTCCATTAACATGTCCTACCCGGCTTTCAGCAAGCCGATATAAAAAGAAAGTGTATGTTTAAAATGAAAGCTATAACCCTCTCATTGCTAGCCCTTTTGCTGGTTATATCGTTTGCATCCTGTGCAAGTGACACTACTAGTGATTTGCCTCTGCCAAGCAAAGATATGAAGGCATATCTGCAGGTAAAGGTAACGGTGGAAGGTAGTGGAGATACACGAGCGAGTAGGGCAACTACAGGACCTAAAGGAGGTGAAGATGGAGATGGAAGAGAAACAGGAACCAATCCTGAAAATGAAGTCAATTCTCTTACCGTCTTACTATATAAATCTGATAAAGATGACCTGTCGGAAGCTGATGCAACAATAGATTATGTATATACATTCACCAATTTAAATAAGGTTACAACTTCTTCCGGCAGAGATGCAACTTATACTACCGTTCCAAAAGAAATAGATGCTGCAATTGTTGGCAAGAATTATCATGTTATAGTGATAGCCAATGCAGACGATATGACTTCCAGATGTAAAGGAAAGAAGATAAGTGAAGTAAGAGATTTGCAGATGTCGAAGGTGTGCACCCGAGATGCTGATATTACAAAGTTCTCAAACTTCATCATGTCATCAAAGAAGGATGCTATGATAGATTTCACCAAGGAAGGTTCAGAAACAGATCCGTATCAGGTAACTGTTGACATCGAGCGCCTGGCTGCCCGTATCGACATCATTCCAAATGCTGATTATGATGAAACCAATCAAGGTTATTATTATGATGTAAAGGATGGTACGAATGTAATAGGTGGCTTTAAGCTCGAATCTGTCACTCCTACCAAGGTTATGACAAAGGGAGAATACCTGATAAAGCAAGTTTCTTCAGATAAAGCTGTATCTTCTGTTACTTATTTCGGAGTGGAAAAAATGGATGCTACTACTAAGGCTTCTACTAATTATGTGGTTTGCCCTTGGACAAAGGATCGTGCAGGTCTTACTCTCGCAGAAGCCGAAGGTCCTACATCTTTATATAATGTAAAGAAGACAACTTCTACCAGTACAGTTGTAGGAGAGGCAAGTTACATCCTCGATTATGTGATGGAGAATACAACCACCGATAATGCTGAGGATTATTCTACAGGCCTTATCTTTAAAGGCAAGTATTATGAGTCTTCCGAATGGGATGCAGCCACGAAGCAGCCTAAGGCTGGTTTTGCTGGAGCAAAAAAGAAATATACCTATACGCTCCGTCATAGCGACCCTTCAGGAAGTGGAATCACCGCTGACCCGATGCATTTTGGTGTAGTCCGCAACAACATCTATCAGGTAAAGGTAGAAGGTGTTGAAGGAAAGTCTAAAGGTATCAAGTTGACCATACATGTAGTCCCTTGGGCACATTACGACCATGGGGAAGTAATATATTAAACTCTAAGATTAATTTACAAAGTATAACTAAAATGAGAAAACATATAATGAAATATATGGCTTGCCTGGTGATGCTGCTGACGGTTTTTGCAGCATGTTCGCCAGATAGTGATGCTTCTGACCCGGGAAGTATCACCAACAAGACATATACTCTCCATTTTAATCTGTCTCCAGTATCAGGAAGTTCTGCTTCTTCCCGTGCAGAAACTTATACTGCAGGAAGTCCCAATACATGGGAGGACGGTTCTAAAGAAGAGAACATGAAGAGTTGGACAGTTGTCTTTGTAAAGTCTGATGGAACGGTAGCGAAAGTTGTTAAGCAGCCATCCGTAGCAGAAGACAAAGATAAGAAAGATGATGTAATAGTTACCGGTTTGGAAGCAGGAACCACTTATTCGGTCTATTCTTTTGCCAATATATCAGATGATGATCTCGGTACGATTACGGAGGGTTCTTCTCCTGACTTCGATTCCAAATCATTTGCTGTCAATGGTAATGATATGGATATTACAAAGAATGGTATTCCTATGAGTAATAAGCAAACGGTAATTATCGGCTCTGACGGCCAACCGAATGTCAAGGATTTATATGTAGTAAGAATGCTATCCAAGATTACTCTCAAGTTCCGTAACATGACAGGTGGAGATATTACCGTAAAAAATGTGAGTATCAGTGATATTACAAGCAATCCTGCTACAGGAACAGAAAATGTCAAGTTGCTTCCGGCAAAGCCAGTTTCATCTGCGAATGTTCCCCAAGCGCCAAATTTGGTAGAAAATGCTAAAAGAGATGATTTTACACATACGATTACATCTGGTTTGACAATAGCCAAGAATACAACCGATTATGATACAGATAACAGCCGTTCGGTTTCTTTCTATGTCAACGAGAGTCAAGCCGGCAATACTTATCCTTACTTTGTAGTAACGCTCGTAACGAATGTTGGTTCACAACGATACTTCATGTATACCGACTGGAATCAGATAGCCCGCAACGACCATCATGTCTTAAAGTTAGCGCTGAGCGATTACAAGCTTCGCCTCAAGGTAGAGGACTTTGGATCTATCGGTTCGGCTCCGTCATTGAAAGATGACGGAAAACAGCTCAATCTCATTTTCCATGATTTAGAGGAGTTCCATATCATTCCTTCTGTTACGAAGTATAGTGATGAATCATCTGTCTCTTTCACTGATCTTAAGTGGACGAGGCTCTCGGAATCGGAGACTGGAGCAGAATCAAAAGCCTTCAGTAGGATACCATCTATCGTTTCTAGCAAAGACAGAATTGAGGCGGAAACCAAAGGTGAGTTAGGCAAGAAGATAGGTCCAATCATCTATCAGCTTTCTGTGAAAGTTAATGATGGAGTTGATTCACCAACGCTGGTATATCGGGTAGCCATCTCTCAGGATTTAACCTGGTACTCAGCAAGGCGCCATAACGGTGCATTTTGGATATGTAAACAATAATACTTATATTAAAAAACATTGAAGCTTATGTTTAAGTCTAAGATTTTTAATAGTGTAATGAGATATATGTTGGTAGCAATGCTTGCATTGCTGCCAAATGCTATATGGGGATTAACGGAACTGAAAGCGGTAAGTATAGCTAGTGGAAGTTCTACTACATTTAAAGGCTTGAATAACTATATTACAACAAATGATTATACTGCTTGGTTTGTCCTTGATGCTTCAGGAAATAATGTTGATATAACCGGATGGTCTATAAGTAATCCTTATCGTGACGGCTACGAGAATAAGAGTACTTATTGGGTATTTCCTAAACCTTATTATGTTGGTGATAATTCTTTCACAATAACTACTGCTGGTGAAGATATTTCCAAATACACATTAGTTCTTTTAGTATCTTCTAGCGATGCATTTTTTAATGCACCTTCTGAAGCAACTGCAGAAAAGAAAATCACTTTTAAATTAGTATCAAAGGATAAACTTCCTACTTTTAAGACATACTCTGGTTCAAACAGTGCAGAGAAATTAGTAACTGTTGCTGATGCAGATTTGCAAGGTGGTTCTATTTCTATTACTGATTTAGGTGAAACACTTGCAGACTTTGGCATTTGGGATAAAAGTGCCGATTCTAAAGGCTTAATGGTAAGCAAGTATCCTTTCTATCTCCGTCTATCTGTTGTTGATAAAGATGGAAATCCCGTTACAGATCTTAGGGGGTTTACTTTAAAAAGAAATGGTTCTGAAATTTCTGATACTCCATTAGGTAATCAAGAGTGGGGTTTGGCATGTTATAAAAATACTAAAGGCGTATATTGCCTTCGTAATAAGTCAGAAGGTGCTTCTGTTCCTTTCATAGAACTCAACTTTACCATATCTTGTCCTAGTGATAAGAATATCAATGATTATAACGTTGTGGTATATGTTGGTAATGAACAGCCAAGTATTTCTGACAATCTGATTATGGAAGAACCTACATTAGTAGGTAGGGTAAACTATACCATTTTGAGTCAAACCACATTTGATACAATTAAGTTGACTCCTTCTACAGAGCCTACAGGTACTGCAGTCCGTAATGTTTCTTCCATTGTTTTAGGAACTAATTTAAATGTAGATCTTACTTCTGGAGATAATTTGAAGTTTATCAAGGAACAGTTAGGTTTATCTGATACTCAGAATTTCGGCAAGTTATATGTTCGTTGGGCTATTAAAAAGAAGGATGGCTCAGCCATAAGCGGTGTGTCTTCTAAAGGATCCCTAAAACAACAGGAGGGTATGTACTGGACCTGGTATTCAGATGATGCATCAAGTTCTTTTGCTAATGCATTGAATGCTCATTTTGTAGTTCCTGAAGGACTAGATATTAATGATGTTGACATTTCTTGCGTCATCTCTGATGAAACGCCAACCACTCAGTATGGTTTCGTCACAACAGAACCTACTTTGAAGGCAAAGGTTAATGTGCAACTTTTGGATAAGTACAGCATGCCTTTCAATCATTATAAAGGCCATGCTAATACTGCATTAGACGAAAAGGGTAGGCAGCAGACTGCTGAATGGGAGTATTATGTCTATGTGAAAGATGATAAAGAGAAAGTAGAGTTAGTGCTGCCTTTCGATGATTATAAAGGTAGCAGTGACGCTCTTGAGCCACAGGGCTATTTCAGATGGTATGATTTTAACAAAGATAGAGCTAGCGCTAATTTACGTGCAAATACAGGTACTCTTCTGCATAACATAAAATCTGGAAGTGAAGACTATGGCTTGTTTGCTTATAATCTTCCTGCGTTTCCGACAAGCAGTAATATTGGTGTTACATATACTGCACCTACAGGAGCTTCATCTGATGAATGGGCTGGTGAAGATATTGCCTGTGATATAAGCCGTTATATTGATGGTTTGGATGCTACAAAAACTTATCTTGTGCATGAGCCTACGCTCTCTATCAGATACATTTTCCATATCCGTTCTGCCAAGCAGTTAGCAGACGACATTATGAATACGGCTATAGGCAATAATCTTAAAAGAGCTGGTTATAGGACTTATGAGGATGGAAAGTATATAACAGTTGGTATGAAGGATCAAAGTTCTATTGTGACTCTTCGACTGGATTTGTCAGATGCCAAGAAATATTATTTCCATCCATTGAAGGATGGTGTATATACAACAGCTACTACTCCAGAGGGTACTAACATCTATGGTTTCACTCATCGAGTATATTATGCTGATGAAAAGGATAAACTCGTAGAATCAGATTTCGATGTAACAAAATTATGTAAGGCAACTAAGATTGAATGGTGGGCATACGATAAGACCAAGAACTATTGTAAAAAGTTAGATAATTTTGGGGCCGAGAGTACTCGCTTCTTTGATTTGTTGATGAGAAATCTCAATGGCAGCTGGATGCCTGCATCTATGACAGGATCTACTAAGGATTTTACATTTGAATATGGAGATCCTGTATTCATAGTTGCATATGCAATGGATGATGACGGAAACCGTTGTCCTATTGCCAACTTTGATGTTCGATTCATGAATAATCATCCGATGACTAAAGATGAGATCGTTAAAGCAGGATTGAATAACAGACTTATTAGTTATCTTGACGAGCATTATAAAATGGCTACCAAGCCAATTACATTTGATGATGATGATGTAGAACAGACAGTGGCTGCTCCTACAAATCCGAACGACAACCAGGACCGTTTACCATCTAAATGGGATCGCCGTGCTTATAGTTTCGTATATCGTGATTTGATCGACTATGATGCTACTAATTATCTTGGTTTGAAGACTATTGGTCATTCTCCACTTCATGGAGATTATTGCTTGTATAAGTCTGCAAATGTTCCTGGTATTTCTGGTGCAGGTTCTTCACCAAACAACGGATATCTTTGGTGGGATAGTGGAAAGTTATATGATAAGACGTATGAGATGACCAATGGTTCTCAGTATGGCCATTTTCTCTATGTAGATGCATCTGATGAAAGTAGAAAAATCGCGGCATCAGATTTCACTGCAGATCTTTGTACTGGACAGCAGCTTATCTTCATTGCGGGTATTGCAAACATGACTGACAAGACTAAGCCACAGATTATGTTTAAACTATTTGGTGTTAAAAGAAATGTCAATGGTGATATTGTTGAAAAACACCTGATACATAGTTTTTCATCTGGTGATTTTACTACTAATGTAGAAAATTTGATATCGGCAACTTGGTACCAGGTATATGGTAAGATTACTTTGCAAAAAGAGTCAAATGTAGAGCAGTATTCAGATTTCCGACTGGAGATTGATAATTACTGTAGCAATACTCAAGGTGCCGACTATGCCGTAGATGATATCCGTATGTATCTTGCGCCTGCTAAGGTTCAGGTGATTCAGGAGAAGCCTATTTGTGATGGTGCTGCAACAGGAAATATCAAGCTGAAGATTCGTGCTATCCATGAGACTTTGAATGCTATTACCGGACATAAAGGACAGACCAAAATCTACTTCCGTTTTGTCAATGAGGATGGAACGCCTGTAGAAGGTACTGATGAGAGTAATCCTTACTATCAGACGGAACAGGTTAATACATCTGATGGAACAAAAATTGAATACAAGAGCAATAAATATGGAACTGTTGACGTATTCGATTCAGAGGAAACTTGCAATCAGTATAAAATAGACGGTACTCCTATGATCGAGAAGGATAGTGAAGGTGAAACTTATATCGTTATCAGTAATAAATATTATCGTCTTGAAGCAAATAAGAAGTATTATGTATCTGTAGCTACAGAGGACCCTGAGTCTGGTAAAGCAAATTGGGGAACACCTGCTGAAGTCTGCTCGTTGTACAGTAACTGGTTTGAAATGGTTAGCCAGCATCCAGTCATTACTGATACAAAGGGTAATGTCATTACGGATTATAAGATTCCTTGCGGTGCTGGTGATGACTATGAGATAAAAATCAAGGGACAATTGGTTACAACTGACCCTAATACGAGTGGTAAGATAACACTGGATGGTGTTAAGTTCTTCTGGTATCTTGATGGTAAGGGTACTACTAATCAGTTGAATACTGTTGCAAGTAACGAGATTACTATCCTTAAGGGGAATATTACATTGGGTGAGGAACATAAAATCTATATGTTGCCTGAAGGAACTCCAAATTCAGATGGCTATATTCCATACGATATCAATGGCAAGACTTATCTGTTGTGTCCTGGTGCAATAGAAGTCCCATTGCGTGTGATGCTGGATGGCCCACAGCTTAACTTCGGATTCAACGATGTAACTTATCCATTCAACGATGGCGATTATGAGGCATCGCTTCGTATCGGTTTGCCACAGTTGGAGAAGTTGAAGGCTTCTAATGGATATTTGAAGATACCTCTTCATAGTGCTACTATGAGAGATGGATCAGCTATTACTGAGCCTCTTATTTTCATTGATGATAGTGGTACTTCTGCTGTTACTTCGGATAAGGTAATTGTGGCATCTACGAACGATCCTTTATGGGAAGGAAAGTTGAATACCAAGGTTGCAACATTGGTGAACAAAGAGTTGGCTGCTATTAATCCAAAAGTTCAGGCTACCCTCGACCTCAAGTTTGAGAATGCTGCAGTTGCTGATTTCCACGAGGGATACTACTATGTTCTCCGATTCGCTTACGAGAAGAAAGCAGCTACAGCTGGAACTACCAACTGCCCTGGCGAGTCTTATCTCAAGGTGAAGATTGTACCGGAGTTCATTACCTGGACTCCTACAGCCGATGGCGGTATGAATGCCAACTGGAATAATGATGATAACTGGCATCGCTCATCATCTACAGAATTGCATGATAATGAGTATAAGAATTATCTGCCTTATGGCAGTAGCATGTCTGGTACGCCAACTTCAGCACAGGAGATTCCTACGCTGAACAGCTATGTGCCAATGAAGTTTACCAAGGTAACTATTGACAACTTGAAAGGTTTGCCTTTCCCTGACCTCGGTAACATTGTTTATCGTCTTGAGAATGGTATTGCTACCAAGCTGACTAATGGTAAGGGTAATGAGGCTACGAAGTATATCCGGTATGATATCATGGCTTACTGGGATGAAGCGGCTGCAAATAAGGGATTCGAAGCAGATGGTAATCTGAAGTGCGAGAAGTTCTATGGCAATACCTGCCATCAGATTTACTTCAAGCCTCAGGGCGAGCTTCGCGACCAGTGCTATTTGGTATATGACAAGGCTTGGATAGAGAAGGAGCTGGAGCCTAACAAGTGGTACACCATGGCTTCACCTCTGCAGTATATCTACGCCGGTGATATGTATGTGCCAGCAAGTAATGGACGACAGGAAACCAAGGCGTTTACGGATATCAAATTTGATGATAAGGATGGTACTACTCCTGCGTATAGCCGAAGCAAGTATCCGGTTTATCAGAGAGCCTGGATGAAGAGTGATGTGAAGGAAATCATTCCTAAGGGTGATTATTCTGCATCGCATTATCCGGATGGAACAGCTCCTAGTGATGTTGATATGAATCTGGGTTACTGGAGCCATGTATATAATAAGGTGGATGAAAGCTATTCCGCAGATGGAACCTTCGGTGGTTTCTCTATCAAGGCGGGTAATGCACTCTTGCCAAAGGATAATACTAAGAATGCGCTCCTCCGTTTGCCAAAGGCTGATACTAGCTATCAGTACTACGATTATAATGGAACAACGCCTTCTGGTGGTAAACCAGCAACCGTTGATAAGAGCCCTACTGGTCATGGCAAACTTCTCGTTGCTTTCAATAACGAAGAGAAACATCTCGCAGAAATGACTCAGAGCTTGGGAACAGATAACACCAGCGGATTCTATCTCGTAGCGAATCCATATACCTGCTCTATCTCGATGGCTAAGTTCTTCGAGGCAAATACTGGTTTGCAGAACGCTATTTGGATTGTAGAGAATGGTGAGGTGAAGGCGATTTCCGGTACAGAACAGGATATGAAGAACTACGCTATCCAGCCTACCCAGTCGTTCTTTGTTAAGAAGATTGATGGGGAAACGGTAGAAAAGGTAAGATTCACTTCTACGATGTGTGTAGACCGCACCATTACTCCTGGTCTGGTGATGGCATCAGACTATGTAAAAACTGTAGGGGTAGAAACAGAGAATTCCAACGGCCAGACTTCAAAGGCACGCATTGCCTTGCGTCCGGAGGCTTCTGCCGACTATGATGACGAGGAGGATGTGGATCTGCTGTACGATCAGAACCTCAAGGATATTCCGCAGGTTTATACCGTTGCCGGCAACGAGGCGGTGGCTGTGAATGCGGTTCCGGAGTTGTCATGGATTCCGCTGGGCATCGTGAGCCAGCAGGCTGAAGAGGTTTCACTTACCCTGAAGGGTGTGAACAAGCTCGATGCTCCTGTTTATCTCTACGATGCTGCATCGGCAAGCTTTACAGAACTTCATGAAGGCGAGGCTGTGAAGGTGAAGGCGGGTGACCACGGAAGATACTTCCTCACCCAGTCCCGTACCTCAACCGGCATCGACCGCATGGAGGCTGAAGAGCAGAGCGCACCGGTGAAGGTTTACTCACCAGCTGCAGGCATGATCGTTGTTTCTGCCTTGGGTGGTGAGAAGCTCGACAGGGTTCAGGTATTTACGTTGGATGGCAAGATGGTTCACAGTTATCAGTTGCCTGATAAGCAGAGAATGATTCTGCGAGTTCCATCCGGCATTTACATCGTGAAGGCATCTACCCAGTCCTGTGCTCAGGCTAAGGGTCAGAAGATTGCCGTAAGATAGTATATTCTAGTTTTTTAAGTATCAATAGGGAATTATTAAGAACCCAAAAGGGGGAGCCAAAGCGTTGGCTTCCCCCTTTTTTAGCTTTATACTTTACTTGCGAAACTTTACAAGGGAGTTTCGCAAGTGGTTCAGTTAACTTGCGAAACGTTACAGTGAGTTTCGCAAATCTCACTTATTTACAATAATGAGATAAAAATGCTTAATTAAACAAAGAAAAGTCAAGTTTTTGACGTAAAAAACAAGACTTTTTGCTATCTTTGCAACCAAGAAAAGAAATGTAAATATGGTTATAACAAGACAGATAATGGAAAAACTGTCATCAACTCCTTCAGGAGTTGTACTGACAACAAGAGACTTTGGTGTGGAAATGCGGTATCAGCCAGCCCTCGCTAAGGCTCTCAGCCGTCTTGTGCTCCAAGGTGAATTGCAGAAGATAGCAAAGGGGAAATACTATATTCCTAAGAAAACGGTGTTTGGAACGTTAAAACCTTCCGACTCAGAACTAGTAAAAGATTTGCTGGAGCAAGACGGAAAGATAGTCGGCTACATAACTGGTACTGCAGCATTTGCATCTATGGGGCTTACAACCCAGATAAGTTCTTCTATCTTGATAGGTACAAACAAGTACCGACGCCCTATTACCCGAAATGGTGTGAAGGTTTCTTTCCTGTTGCAAGAGAATATTATTACTTCAAGCAATATCCCATTACTTAGGATACTGGATGCATTGCGCCTGATAAAAGAAATTCCTGCATCCTCACCCGATGAATGTGTAACAAATATCTGCAAGGCAATAGAAGTTCTTTCTCTGAAAAAAAAGCAAGAACTAGCAGAGTTATCTTTGGCATACACCCCTTACGTAAGAGCTTTACTAGGAGCTATATATGAAAATATGGGGCTTGAAACACAGATTATCAGCCGTACGCTGAATGGAGTGACGAGTTATAAACTGCCTATCACCGACAAAGTATTATCAAACAAAAGAAACTGGAATATCATATGAAGTTACATGAAAACAGGGAGTTGTTCTCCGATGCATTGCAGGCAGCATCTCAACCGCAGGAGGATGGTGGATTAGGTATCAAAAGTATTTTCATCGAGAAAGATTATTGGATTTGCCGTTCCTTGTCTTTAATGGCAACTAACGACAAAGACTATCGTGCTATATTTAAAGGGGGGACCAGTCTTACAAAGGCATTTGGTATTGGAAGCAGGTTTTCTGAGGATATAGATATTGCCATATCCGAGGCATGGACTCTCAGCGGCAATCAGCTGAAAACGCTGATCAAGAGAACCGCCAAGAGTATGACAGAAGGTTTGCAGGAAATTGATATGCCTGGTTTTACGAGTAAAGGGTCTCATTATCACAAGGCCTACTATTCCTATCCACGAGCTATCGAAACATTGCAGGTTGGTGCAATTAAGGCTGGTCAGTTGCTAGTTGAAATCAACTCTTTTGCTAATCCATATCCGTTCCAAAAATGCAAACTACAAAGTTTCTTGACTGAGTTTTTGCAGAAAACTGGCAATGAAAAACTGATAGAAGATTATGAAATGCAACCATTTGAGGTGAATGTTCTTGACAGGCGCAGAACTTTGACAGAAAAATTGGTATCCCTGCTTCGCTGTTCTTTAGCAGATAATTATATGCCTGAATTGGCAGCTAAGATACGTCACTTCTATGACTTGCATTTCCTATATCATGATGCAGAGACGCGAACCTATCTTGAAAGTAATGATTTTAAGTCTGACTTCGCCAATTTGTTTGCCCAAGATCAGCAAAGGTTTGATAAACCTGAAGGATGGCAGGAGAAAGAAATTATGGATTCTCCAATCATAAAAGACTTGCATTCCGTATGGGCTGCACTGAGCAATGTTTATGCAAGAGAACTACCTGACCTTGCATATAAAGAGATACCGACCATAGAGAGCATAGAAGAAAGTATAAAACTATTGCTTTCGTATTTGCCATAGCAGAATGTATTCGTTATTCTCGGATTTGGGTATATTAGTGTGGCATTGTTGGTAATAGTGTGGCAATAAAAAAGTCTTGCTTTTTCGACAAAAAACTTGACTTTTCTCCGTTTTTATTTAGTATGAAGAAAGTAAGTTATCTTATATATTTATGGCTGGTTTGCTGCCTGGGACTGCAAGCACAGAGCCGCCGCGAAATGGGAGGCATCTATTATGCTTACCCCGTAACGGATGATGCCGGAACCGATGCTTCGGCTGTGAAGGCGCCTGCCGGTTTCTCACCTTATTATATCAGTCATTACGGGCGCCATGGCTCGCGATGGATGTCGAGGGATGAACGCTATCTCTGGATAGAAAAGCAGTTTGCTGATGACGGCAATCTTACTCCGCTCGGACTTCAGATTAAAGGTATCGTGAAGCGGATATGTGAGAATGCAAGAGGAAACGGCGGCAAACTGACCCGACTGGGTGAACTGCAGCACCAGGGCATCGCCCGACGCATGTATGCCCATTATTCACAGATCTTTGCAGCCGGCCACCAGGTAAAGGCACGCTCCAGCGTTTCCGACCGCTGCGCCAAGAGTATGCTCGCCTTTACTTCCCAGCTGCGGAGTCTACAGCCCCAGCTGCATCTGGATGTGAAGACCGATTCTGCCGATATGGCTTGGATAGCCTACGAATCTCCCGAACTGAAGGCGCTGAAGAAACGCACCTATGTGAAGGCTCAGGTTTCGCCACACCGGTTTCTGCAACAGCTATTCAAGAACACCGCAAAGATAGATGAACCCCTGAAACTGATGACCGAAATGTATGGACTCACCTCCTCGCTGCAGGATGTGGGGCTGAACTTTCCTGCCTATCCGCAAGAGATGGAAGACAGCCTGAATGCGCTCTTTACCGATGCCGAATTCCGTGCCATCTATGAAGCCAACAATCTCCGCATGAACATCACCAACGGCAGTATGGCTGCCAATGAAGAGATTCCGGCACGAAGCGCCATCTCGCTCTGGCAGAACATCGAAACCGAAGCCGATGCCGCCTTGCGCTCTTCCCAGTCATCAGCCACCCTCCGTTTCGGTCATGATACAGCCCTCTACCGGCTCCTGTCTCTTCTTTTTGATGCCACCTTGCCTCCTGCCGGTGCCCGTGAAGACGCCGACCAGGTAGTACTCGGTGCAGAGACAGACAGGATGGACCGCGTGGTTCCGATGGGTGCCAACCTGCAGATGATATTCTACAAGAACCGGAAGGATAGCGTGGTGGTGAAGTTCATGCTGAACGAAAGAGATATCATGCTTTCGCCTGTAGGACAGGTGATTTACGGAACTCATTATTATTCCTGGAAAGAATGGAAGCAGGAGATGCACCAGCGTATCCACCAGCTGGAACATGTGCGCCAGCTCTATGCCATCCAAACGATGGGAGGAGCGGGACAGGCGATTCCTGCCGTACTGGTTCCGAACGGCCAAAACTTCTGGACTCCCCAAACCCGGGATACCGAGCAGCCTTGTGTGGCTCCTTATAATGATAAGGATACGCAGTTGCAGGGATTCCGGTGCAGCCATTGGCCGGGAGGTGGCGAGAAACGGGATTACGGCTCTTTCACCCTAGCTGCCTTGGGAGGCAAACTCCGTCTGCAGCCCGCTCAGCGTGCCACCGCTTTCAGCCATCAGGACGAGGTATCGCATCCCCATTACTATGGCGTACAGCTGAAGGATGAGCATCTGAAGGCAGAGATGACTGCCCTGAGCCATACCTCCATGCTCCGTGTTACGCCCGATAAGGACGAACTGGTTCATCTCGTTATCCAGCCCAATAATGATGACGGACAGGGAACCATCGAGATTGATACCGTGAACCATGTGGTTTATGCCTACAATCCGGCGCCTCATGTATATCAGGGATGGGGGAAGGCGGATGATTTCGGGGGACATTTCGTACTGGCTTATGATAAAGATGAGCTGATTGACTATGGTGTCTTTGATGAAGCGCAGGCGGAAAGAAAGGGACTGATGATGACCTGCAAGCCGGGTATCGGAGTCTGGCTCACCTTCAGGGGCAAGACAGGAAAGGCGATGGAATGGATGTCGGCTACCTCCTTTACTTCGCACGACCAGGCGGTGAACAATCTCAATGCCGAAAACTATATGTACGGTGGACTGGACTTCAACAGTATGATGGAGTATGCTGCCAATCTGTGGTGCGAACGTCTGCATACCATCGATGTGGAGAGTCAGGACACGGCGAAGGTGAACCGCTTTTATACCGCCCTGTACCGCAGTTCGTTTCTTCCCCATGAGTTGAGTGATGTCGGCGAACTGCAATATGGCGACTTTGCGATGTGGGATACCTACCGCGCACAGTTGCCTCTTTATCATCTTCTTACACCGATGCTGTCGGGAGAGATGATGCAGTCTCTGGTAAAGATGTATCAGGATGGTGTCTGGATGCCTGTCTTTCCAACTGCCAACTGTGGGCAGACGGAGATGCTGGGCGATGATGCCAGTATCGCGCTTGCCGATGCCTATGTCAAGGGCATCCGCAACTTTGATGCCGTGAAGGCTTACGAGGGAATGCGCATGAATGCCTTCTCTACTCCTTATCTTGCCAAGGATTACCGTTCCGGAAAGGGCCGCCGCTCCATCACTTCCTATATGACGAATGGTTATCTTCCGGTAGAGGAGGGGGCCGGTTCTGCTACCGCTTCTACCTCGCGCACCCTGGCGTATGCATACGATGACTTTGCCGTGGCGCAGATGGCAAAGCTGCTGCTTGATTCCTGCAAGGATGCTACGCTCCGCCAGCAGTATCAGGATGATTATCAGGTACTGATGCGCCGTTCTGAGAATTGGCGCAACGTAATCAACCCGCTTTCGGGCTGGGCTGACGGAAGATATGAGAATGGAAAATGGGCGGAAGATAAAGATCTGTTTTCAGGTAAGAGTAATATCCTGGGAGGTTCTGCCTGTCAGGATACCTGGTCGGTTCCGCAGAATATCGCCGGTCTGTTTGAGGTAATTCATGACAGCAAACCAATGGACAAGAAGGAGAAACTGATTGATAAAGAGGAGAAGAAGGAGAGAAAGGCGCATCCTCAAGTGGAGGTGCTGATGAGCAACGGTAAGGTGATTTCCCGATTAGACAGGATGTTTGATAGGGGATGGTATCAGCACAGTTATTCGCCTTGCCACCATCTGGCATATCTCTATGCGGCAGCCGGTGCGCCGGAGAAGACGCAGGAAAGGGTGCATCAGATACTGGAAAATGACAGTTTTTCGGGTGAAGATGCAACAGGACAGCGTTCTGCCTGGCATATTTTCTCATCTTTAGGCTTCTATCCGGTATGTCCAGGTACACCTTTTTACTATATTGGTACGCCTGCTTTCGAGAAAGTTACGCTGAATCTGGAGAACGGAAAGCGCTTCGAAATCTATGCACCAGCCAGTATATCAGGCAGTTATCGTGTAAAGTCATTAACTCTCAATGGCAAGCCGCTGCATAATTTCCGCCTTTCTCATCAGCAGATTTTGAATGGAGGAAAAATATTTTTTTCTCTATTTTAATGCCACTATTGCCACACTTATGGTTAACCTATTGGTATATAGCGTTTTACGTGTGGCAATAACCCATGTTTTTATTGCCACCTAATGCCACCTATTGCCACGCCCTAGCAAGCAGTGCGCTGAAGCAGAACAATTCTGCCCAAGTACACGGACACTCATACCCACGTACACGGGTACGGATGCCCAAAGTCTTGGGTAACCGTGCCCAAAACCTTGGGTAAAGATGCCCCACGTAGTTGGGCAAAGATGCCCAAAGGCTTGGGCAATTGTGGGCAAAGCGAGATGCTACTTTTCCTGTGTGGCGTATCTCCCTAACGCCTATGTATTTACTACTGCATTGGGCAGCAAAGGAAATATGAAAATCTGCGATGCAAGCTGTCGCAAAAAAAACACGAGAAAACGTAAGGTAAACGAAATCTTTTTTGTACTTTTGCATCCGGAATAAATAATCATAGTAAGAGAGAATTAATCAATGGAACAAAACAACAAGAACCAAATGAATCAAACTGCAGAGAACCAGGCTCTCAGCCCGTCTCAGCAGCAGTACAAACCACACCCGCTCGTATCTGTACTCCCACTGGCTGTACTTATCGCTCTTATCGTCCTGGTTGTCAAACTCTTCCCAGATGATGCCCTGGCTGGTGCATCACAGGTAGCCCTCATGATAGCTACAGCCGTATGCGTAGCGCTCAGTATGACCATCTACAAGATGAAATGGAATATCTTCGAGGAGATGATCAAAAAGACTGTGGGCGATGCAGGAGTGTCTATCCTGATTCTGCTGCTCATCGGTATGATGTCAGCCACCTGGATGATCAGTGGCGTTGTACCCACATTAATCTATTATGGTGTACAGATTATGTCGCCTACCTTTTTCCTCCCCTGCGCATGCATCATCTCCAGCATCATCTCGGTGATGACAGGAACCTCATGGACCACCATTGCCACCATCGGTATTGCCCTGATGGGAATAGGTGATGCCCTTGGCATACCGGCACCCTATACGGCAGGAGCGATTATCTCGGGTGCCTATTTCGGTGACAAGCTCTCGCCGATGAGCGATACCACCGTACTGGCTTCGAGCATAGCCGGAGCTGATCTCTTCTCACATATCCGCTATATGCTCTACACCACCATACCGAGCATCCTGCTTTCACTGGTACTCTATCTCATCATCGGACTCTGCTATGATTCCAAGCCAGTGGATGTAAGCCAGTATCTTACCGGTCTGAGCCATGGTTTCAACATCTCCCTGCTTACGATGCTGGTTCCTGCGTTTACCGGATGGCTCATCTACCGCAAGACTCCATCTCTCATCACGCTTCTGCTTTCGGCCCTTTCAGCATGCATCTGTGCTCTCATTCTCCAGCCGGAAGTGCTCGTAAAGATAGCTGGCGAAAGCGGCATTACCGCCAAGAATCTCTTTGAAGGAATCATGACTACCTGCTATACCCATACCCAGGTAGATTGCGGCATGGACAGCATCAATGATCTCGTAGCCACCCGTGGAATGGCGGGCATGCTCAATACCATCTGGCTTATTCTCTGTGCCATGTGCTTCGGTTCGTGCATGGTGGCCAGCGGAATGCTCCACGCCATCACCCACATCCTCCTGAAAAGCATCCACAGCACCGTATCACTCGTATGCAGCACGGTGACATCCGGCGTTCTGCTCAATCTAGTGATGGGCGACCAGTTTCTGAGTATCATCATGAATGCATCTATCTACAAGGATGAATATGCCGAACGTGGATACAGGCCGGAACTCTTGAGCCGAAGTACGGAGGATAGTGCTACCGTTACGAGCGTACTGGTTCCTTGGACTGCCTGCGGAATGACACAGAGTACGGTTCTCGGCATTCCGACACTCGTTTATCTCCCGTTCTGTTTCTTCAACATCATCAGTCCGCTGATGAGCTGTCTGGTTGCCATCCTTGGGTTCGTACCTAAGCCACAGCCGAAAGAAAGCCAAATGCAGGTGACGGAGGATGACAAAGATTCTATCGGGTAATTATGAGAAAAAACAAAAAGGCTAGCCCCATTGCTGGGACTAGCCTCCGTTTTAATTATTTTCCAATGCTTATGAAAGTCATCAAGAAAACTGTTTAGCACGTTATGAGTAATTATTTGATCTCAATGTGCTTAACGTCTTCCTTCTTCTCCTCCTTGGCTACCTTAGGAATCTCTATCTTCAAGACACCATCACTGACCTCAGCAGAAATTTTCTCCTGATCGGCATCCTCAGGTAAAGCATAGCTCTGAGAGTAGTTGCTGTAAGAGAATTCACGACGCAAGTAATGCTCTTCCTTCTTTTCCTCCTTCTTCTCATCCTTGTTCTCGATAGATACATTCAAGTAACCATCCTTGTCGATGTTCATCTTGACCATATCCTTCTTCAAACCAGGAGCGGCAACCTCCATCGTGTAGGCTGCAGCACTTTCCTTGACGTTAACTGCAGGAGCTGTAGCGTTCATGTGTGGCATCAAGTCTGTATCAAAGAAGTTATCATTAAACCAACTATTCAACCAATTTGAAACACTGTTATTTCTACGAGCTAACAACATAATGTAAAACCTCCTAATTGTATTTTTCTCGTCCTCTCTTCGCCTTCCGGCTCTGTCGGGATTTCTACTTGTTTATTGTATTTATCCTAATAATGATCGCTTCGGCTTTCGAGGTTCAAGGATTTCAAGAAACCCTCAAATGTCATTGCTTAGGGTTCTTATCGTTCCCCTTGCCCTCTTGGCTTCCGCTTTCATCCTGGGTAGAAGCAAGTTATGTGCCAGTCTCGGTTTGTATATCTAGAGTGAGCCATTTTTGACAG
>ERZ780207.1677-NODE-1677-length-18161-cov-15.903126_pt1 | contig 18161 bp, 15 predicted proteins | sample MGYA00510977_ERZ780207 | MGnify/ENA primary metagenome ERZ780207 (study PRJEB29588, sample SAMEA2151383) | human gut metagenome | biome: human gut; feature: human-associated habitat; material: faeces | place: Denmark | collected 2008/2010 ... | reverse complement strand
CCAAATGCGAAGCATTCCACGTTGCTCCAAGGCTGTTTTTTAGGTTTTTGTTTTTGATTCCATTCACGATTCGGCAACATTGCATAATCTATTCCCCAGAAATATTCCACTGAGCCGATATAACTAAAAACTCCGTGAGGTCACAAAACGATAATTGAGGTTTGCGGAGGGTAATGGGTGCGGATTTGAGGTTTTTTTGCTATATTTGCATCAGTATTTCCTCAAAACAGACATCTTTTGTCATCGTAAGCTTATGAGAAAGAACGTAAATCCACAAGCCGGTATCGCTGTGATCGACATCAACGATGTTCCCGAACTTTACAGCGGCATTAAATACTTCGACGGCGACATTGCGTTTGCCGACAAAATTTCCACAATCCCCAACCTTACCGATGTGTTTAAGGTTACTTTTGTGGCTGTGGTTTTCTGTTTGCGAGGAAATTTGAGAATCAAGCTCAATAATGTGGAGCACGTTGTGAATGAGCGCGAGGCTCTTTATATCGGTGCCAATACGGTGGTGAGCGACGTGGAGCACGAAGACGATTTCGACTGCAAAATAGTGGTGGTAGCCAACACGATGAGTATGAATTTTATCAACAAGAGCATTGTGGAGGCCGTGATGCTGATTGGATCAAATCCTGTGGTGAAGTTCACGCAACACGAGAGTGAGCTGATGCTGAAATACTACGAGCTGGCAATGTTTAAGATTGAGCACCCGCAAATCAACTACAGCCGCGAAACGCTGATGGGCATTCTCAAAAGTTTTGCCCTCGACCTGCTTTCGTGCGTGAGCAAGCACTTCACCGAGAGCGATAGCGGTATGCTGCGTCAGGGCGATAAGTTGTTCCACAAATTCCTGCTGCTTTTGGCAAGCAACGAAACCAACGAGCGAAGCGTGCAATTCTTTGCCGACAAGCTGTTTGTGTCGCCAAAATACCTCACCAGCATCTGCAACGAGAAGTGCGGCAGCACCGCCAGCGACCTCATTGCCCGAAGCATTGTGAGCCGCATACAGCAGCTGCTCCAATACAGCAACAAGAGCATCAAGGAAATAGCCGCTGAAATGAACTTCGACAACCTGTCGTTTTTCGGCAAATACGTAAAAAAGCACCTCGGCGACTCCCCAAACAATTTCCGCAAGAAAAACGCCTACGGCAAATAATCCCCTCTCCACCCAGTGAATATCCTATTGAGCCATGGTATCTTCATGTGTCTCAGGTTTTTTATGGACAAAAATGGCTTTCTTGCGTAATAAATTCATCCGAAAGGAGTGATTTCCCAAATTGTTTTTTACATTTGCCATATGTCATTAACTAATAGCATAATGGCTTACGTGACCAACGCCAAGGGCGAGGTCTTCTACACTGGGCGCACGCTTAGAGGCACTCAATCTGGTGTGAAAGATGTGCAAAACACCGCCACTGTGGTGGGGGAAGAGTATTATAACGTGAACGGCATAAAGCTCACTACACCCACAAGCGGCATTATCATCAAGCTGACACGCTACAGCGACGGCTCAACAAAAGCCACAAAATTCGTCAATTGATAAGCCATCCTGGTAGGGACGTGATACTTCACGTCCGCCCAAAATCGAGGTGGCGCGTTGAACATCATCCATTTGATACAGCAGTAGAGACTTGTAGAGCCGTTGGAAACGGCGTATTGTGGTTAACTCCATGCAAGCTCGCTTGCGAGCGCAGCTTGGAGACCAGTCAATATCAAGTGGTGAGCGTCGGAGACGGTCGGTCGTGGTAGCATAGTTTTGACCATAACCGACCCTCTACGAGGCTCATACACACAGTTGTGCTATCTCCAAGCTGCGCTCATTTGCTCCTGCGGAGCTTCATTCGCTTGCATGGAGTTAACCATAATCTGCCGTTTCCAACGGCTATTAGCCTCTACAAGATTGTTTGCACAATCGCCATTTTATGGTTTTTCAGTGCCTTCGCCTTTGGGAATGTTTCCAATGCGTTGATACATTGCCGTTTGCATCGAAACATGCCAAAGGCATGTCCCTACGTTATGATTCACACTGAGCCCTCGTTGACTTGTTGACTCACAGCCTCGTTGTCTCGTTGACTCGTTGACTTCAAAAAAAATGCCCCGGTGGCAGGTGTGTGTGGGTCTGCTCACCGGGGCGGAGATATACTAATTCAAAAAATCAATCCATTGATGCGGCATTCGTTAGAATGTGAATTGCACGCGTGCTTGCACTTGGTGGAAGTTGCTGTCGCCAGGGAGCGCGTCTTTGTCCAAGTTGCTGTAGGTGTAGTGAAGCATCACTTGCGCATATTTGTTGAAAGCGTAGTTCACGCCCAATGTGGCAGAAATGATGCGGCCACCGCCCACCGATGCTGATTCGTAAGGCTTGCTTTCGTCGTAGCCGTCGGGGAAGTATTTTCCGCTCTCTGCCGAGTAGTGCTCGCCAGATGCGATGTCGTTCAGGTTGGTGATACTTACACGGCCCACCACTTCAAGCGACTTGTCCTTCATACCGCCGAGCACAGCGTCGTGCATGTCGTATTTGTAGTTGCCACCGAAAATCTTGTAGCCGGCCTCAAGGTATGCGCCGTTGAAGTGGTTGGTGCGCAGAGGGTTGGCTGCCAGCCAAGCATCGTAGGAGCCCCAAGTGTCTTCGCCTTTTTCTCGTGCTGCGTCATACACCTTTTGGGAATCGCGCTTCTTAGTCACGATTTTGTGGCGGTATTCGCCACGCACGAAGTAATTGGCGCCAAACCATAGTGCTTCGCCGCCGAAGTCAATCACACTGTGCGCCCAAGGGAGGTTGCAGTTCACAAACGCTTTGTTGTCGTCGACGTAGGTTTCCAGTGCTTGCGAGAGAATGAGGTGCTTTTTGGTGTAGGTTGAGTTGCCGCTGGCATATTCCTCGCCACCACCGAGGTGGGCATAGCGCGCGCTTGCGCCCACATGGCCACCGCCACTCTTGTCGATATGGCGATAAATCCATCGGCCAGATGCCGACAGGCCATTGTAGTCGGCATCAATCTTATTGTATTGGTTTTCGGTGAACACACCTTGATAGAGAAACACATTAGATGCCGAATACTTGTACGACACGCCAAGTTCACGGCCCAAACCCAAAGTTTCGGCGCTACCAGGGCGTGAAATGAAGTGGCAGCCACCCAACGAGGTTTGGCGCGACATCGATCCGGCAGGGTCGCCATAGTAGCCCACCTTCACAGCGTGGCTCGCTTGTGTGGCATCACGCTTGGAATATTCAAGGAAGATGTTTTTTTGCGAAAACTTTCCTGCGCCAAAACCGAAGTCGGCATAGAAATACCAGTTTTCGCCATATTTCATCGATGTACGAATGCGCGCATCGGCGATTGATGCGCCGCTGTTGAGTGGTGTGGCTTCGGTGTCGAACACAGCCGCATCTGCCATAAAGCGTGCGCCTACGGTGAAGTTCACCTTGTTTTCATTGTTGGAGATTTTCAATGTTGGGTCAACGTCGAAGTCCTGCGCGAATGCTGCGAATGATGATGCAGCCACAGCAGCTGCTAATATATATTTCTTCATAGTGTCTTGATAATTGTGTTTTGGAAATGGGGATAGTGTTTGTTGCAGGGCGATTGGGTCTGAAACACAGATTGAATCGGTCTGCGTCGAGATTTTTTGTATGTTGGTTTTGGTCGGCATTTTGCTGAGGTGGCAAAAAAAGTTGTTGATACAAAAAATATATACTTGAATTTTGTTAATCTTTTGTGGAATTAATAAATCACCACTAAAAGGTGAGCCTCTGAGTTATTTGGTTGTCTAATATTGGGAGTGCAACAAATCCGATTCACATCGGTTAATCTGTTTTTTCAGAGGCTCCACAATTAGGTGTCATTTAATAATCCAGTGCAAAGGTATATATTTGGCTTCGGTTTTGCAAGTTTTTGCTTTCAAAACGAAACTTTTTTCTCAAAAAAGTGGTTTTTGAGGGATTTTTCTTCCCTTTTTGGCGTTGACAGCGTGAATTTGGTGGGTGTAACTTTGCGCTAAAAAAGCCATGAAGTATTTCACACTACACGAACTTACCCGCTCTGCCACAGCTGAATTGCGTGGCATCAACAACACCCCTTCGCAAGAAGCAGTCGCCAACCTTCACCTGCTGGTGGAGCATATTCTCGACCCGCTGCGCGAGGCGTGGGGCAAACCTATCAAGGTGAACAGCGGATTCCGTTGCCCTCGGCTCAATAAGGAGGTGGGCGGCTCACCATCGAGCCAGCACATGAAGGGCGAGGCTGCCGATATCACCGTGGGCAACCGTGCCGACAATCGCCGCCTCTACCATTTGCTCACCACCTTGCATCTGCCAGTGGACCAAGCCATCAATGAGCGAGATTTTGCGTGGATTCACCTCTCTTACGGGCCACGCCATCGCCGCCAGTATTTTGCAATCCGATAAAATCAACATTCACACACCATGACCAACAACACTGCTATTCTGAAAGCGGCATTCACTGCTTGGAGTGCCGCTTCCGCGCTCCGCAAACGCCGGTTGCGCAACAAGCGATTCACCTACGGCGACCAATGGTCGGACCCTGCCGTTGATGCCGACGGCACCGCCACCACCGAGGAAGCCATCATCTACAAGAAATATGGCACCGCGCCCATCACCAACAATATGCTCCGCCAGATGGTGAAAACCATAGTGGGCAGATTTCGCGCCGAGCACCTGAGCCGCACTCGCGAGCCGTCGGCGATGAAAAACATTGCCGAGAGCAATGCCCTCGACGAACTCGACAGCCGCGCATTGGAGGAATTTCTGATTTCGGGCTGCTGCATTCAGCGTGTGGAGGAAACGGAAAACTTGGGGAAGAAGGAAACGGTGGTGAGCAATGTGAACTTGTCGCATTTTTTTGTCAACCACACCATCGACCCGCTGAGCCGCGACTGCGAAATCGTGGGGCAGATTCACGATTTGAGCGTGGCGGAATTGATTAAGCGTGTGGCGGCTGGCAACAAGAAGAAAGCGGCGTGGGTGCGAAGGCTTTACAGCGACTCGCCCGACGACCGCACGCTCCAGTTCTGCACCGCCATTGGCGCCGATTCGCAAAGCGGCACTGACTTTTGGTTTACGCACACCAACAAATGCCGCGCCATAGAGGTGTGGACGCTCGAAAGTCAGGAAGTACTGCTCTGTCACGACCAAGCCACCGCCAAAGTGTTTGTGGTGCCGGTGTCGCAGGAGAAGAAAATCAAAGCCGACCCACTGATTTCCTACCGCTGGGACATTGCCACCATGTGGCGCTGCCGATGGTTCACCCCGATGGGCGACTTGCTTGCCACCTTCGATTCGCCTGCCAAGCATCGCCAGCACCCCTTTGTGGTGAAGTTCTATCCGCTCACCGATGGCGAGGTGCATGGATTTATTGAAGATGTAATCGACCAGCAGAAGTATATCAACAGGCTCACCACTATCGTCGACCGCATTTTGAGCAACAGCGCAAAGGGTGTGCTGCTATATCCCGAATCAGCCAAACCCAACTCGCTGAACTGGAACACGATTTTGCGCATTTGGAACGAAACTGGCGGCGTGCTGCCCTACAACCCCGATGAGGGTATGGCGAAACCCGAACAGGTGAGCCACGACAACACCAACATAGGCATCTTTGAGATGATCAATCTGCAAATGAAAATGATGGAGAATGTGTCGGGCATCACTGCCACGCTGCAGGGGCAGAATGTGAACACTTCGGGCAGCGCATCGCTCTACCAAACCCAAGCCGCCAACTCCAGCATCGCCCTCTACGACATTTTCGACACCTTCAACAACTTCCGCCACCTCCGCACCCAAAAAGCCCTGGCAATCTAAAGATATTAGATATTAGAAATTAGAGATTAGAAGTTAGAAATTAGAGATTAGAAGTTAGAAATTAGAGATTAGAGGTTATGAGAAATGAGTTCGGAGCACTCCGAGTGCTCTGCGTACTCCGAGTGCTCCGATGAGCCTGTTAATTCTCCTAACCTCTAATTTTTCTTGAATTTTAGGGTGGATTTTTCTGGGGTTACGGTTAGTTCTACGGGGCAGCCTTCTATCATGGGGGTGTTCCATGACTCGTCGTGGCTGGTGGGGAAGTCGTAGCAGATGGGGATTTGATACTCGTCGAGGAATTCGTGGAGCATCTGATCCATGCTTTCATAGCCTGAAAGGCTGGTCACTTCGGTGAAGCGCCCCACGATGATGCCTTTCACGTGGTCGAGCGTGCCTTTCAACTTCATCTGAAACAGCAAACTTGCCACACGGTTCACGCTCTCGCTCACATCTTCGAAGAAAAGCACCACATCTTTGTCCTTCACAAAGTCGCGGTCGAGGAAGTCGTAGTCAGCCGATCCACTCACTTGGGTGAAAACGCTCAAGTTACCACCAATCAATATGCCTTTCGCCTTACCGGTGTGGTTGTAGGCGTGGGCCGGGGCTTCCACATTTGGCATCTCCTTGCCAAAGAGCAGTTTGCGTAAACGCTCGCTGTATTCGTCGGTACCGCCGGTCTTTGCCAATCGGCCGCACATACTGCCGTGAATGCTCATGTGTCCAGCCTTCACCATGGCACTGTGCAGGGCGGTGATGTCGCTGTAGCCCACAAGCCATTTGTTGTACTTCTTCAGCGTGTCGAGCGGCACATTATATAGAATTTGCGCCGAGCCATATCCGCCACGCGAGCAGATGATGGCTTTGACGGATTTGTCGCGGAGCGCCCACATCAAGTCGGCCTCACGCTCTGCGGCGGTGCCTGCCCAACCATGGTAGCGGTTAGTCACATATTTGCCCCTCACAGGGTTTAACCCCCACCCTTTCAGCACCTCCATCGCCTTGATTACCGATGAGTCGCTGGGCGTGCTGCCGGGTGAGAGGATAGCCACTTTGTCGCCAGGCTTCAGCGAAGCCGGCATCACAATACCATATTTGGCTTTGGCTTGCACCAAAACCGACGTTGCCAACATGAGCAACAGCAAGATTTTCTTCATCACTTTCAATCGTTTGTTTTTGTTCTTTTGCAAAATTACTAAAAATCGGGAGTAATCGTGGCTTCGTCTTTCTTGAATTTGGATAAAATTTTATAACTTTGTACTTGACAACATTTTACAAAGCATCCTCCAAGCACAACGAATAAAATGAAAAAGCAGACACTTCTTCGCCTTACATTACTCGCGTTAGTTATCCTTACAGCCGCGCCACATGCCGATGCAGGCAGGTGCTTGCGATGCGGCGGCAAAGGCATTGTGTATTTCCAGCGTGGTGGCACAGGCACTTATGGCCACAACAAGAGCAAGCGTCAATGCCCCATTTGCCACCAGATGGTGCCATCGGGCGTGTCGCACTCCGACCGCTGCCCCGACTGTAACGGCACTGGGCAAATTCAGTCGCGCTCAAGTCGAAGTTCGTCAAGCTCACGCAGCTCATCGTCAAGTTCGTCAAGCGGCAACTATCAGCAGTATGATGGCGGATTCACGCCAGAGCAACAGCTCGCCCTCGACATGATGGATGCCCGCATGAAAGGCTATAATGCGACGGTGAACGAAAACCACAGCTATGGCAGAGCCATTCGTTACGACCCCACATTGCACACTCCCATCAGCTTCTTGACCGATGCCATACAAAAAGCGAATGAGGCCCGAATCGCCGCATTCTCTCGCAATGGTATAGGCTTGGTGATTATGGGCGACAACGGCTATTATTACCACCAACTGCCTCAAGGTATGCTCGACGTCATACTTGATGTGAACAAGAAGGAAGGCAGGATTATCGACATCAACATCACACAGTTTGGAAAATGTTGGAGTGTGATTAGTAGGGTTAACAACAAGCTTATATGGAATGCTCTTGCCTCGGACGACATCTATAACAAACTCCACGCCCTCAACAGCCAAGGCAAAGACATCATCTCGTTGGCAATGGATGAATACTCTAACTATGTGATAGTATGCGACGACGGCACCACCGAATGTTCACCAGAGTTTGAAGCTACTGTGCGCCAAGCGAAAAACAAATTTGGCAAGATACTCAGCGCCTGCGTCACCAATCTGGGCGGCTGCGTGCTTTGCTGTGACCGTGGCGTGTATTTCAAATCCATTCCAAGCAGCGCGGCCGACATCCTGAAAAAAGTGGACTACATCCCCCGCTACGTAAAAGTCACAAGCTACGGCCGTTACTTCATCTCCGACGGCAACACCCGCTCCTACTACTGGTTCTAATCCAGTTCACGCACTCCAGTTGCAATAGCAAATCCCCCCGTCACAAAAAAATACCACCCCCATCCTAAAGCGGATTATGTGGGGGGTGGGGGTATAGTGCTGCAGGAATCCCTTTTCACAAAGTGGTTCCTGCATTTCATTTTAGAGTATGAGAAAATTTACTTTTTATGGTGTTGTTGTTTTGCTTACTGTATATGTTGCTATTTGTTTTTTGTTTGATGGAAATATAATTACATTTTTTGTATTTCCAAAATAAAATCGCCATTTTTCTTGAAAAAATATGAAAAAACTTTCATTTTAACATTTTGGGCTTTGCTGAAGTGCGCTCATCGGTTTGTGGATGTGGGTTGTTGGGTGTGGCTGTTGGGTGGGTGTGAATATGGTGTGGGGGCGAAATATAGATGGCAGGTGGTGGTGGGTGCTTGAGGTTTGTGGAAAAATGTGTATCTTTGTTGGTTAAATTTATGATTTGTTGGTAAAAACGAATATTAGGTGATGAAATTGCGTAATCTTATATATATACTTTTGCTTGGTATGGCCGCTATGCTGTGGTCGTGTGCCAATATTGGCTCTCCTTCTGGCGGTCCGCGCGACTATACCCCTCCTGTGGTGCTGAAATCAAATCCCGCGCCACGCTCGGTGAACTTCAAGGGCAAGAAGGTGACCATTCAATTCGATGAAATTGTGGCGATTAAAGACCAGCAGAAGAAGGTGGTGATTTCGCCAGCGCAGAAAGAGCCGGCCACGATTCGTTCGCTTGGCCGCACCGTGGAGGTGATTTTCAACGAAGATTTGATTCCCAACACCACCTACACCATTGACTTCAGCGACGCCATTGAGGACAACAACGAGGGCAACCGCCTGGACGGCTACTGCTTCTCGTTCGCCACAGGCGAGAGTATCGACACGATGAGCGTGTCGGGCATGGTGCTCCGTGCGTGCGACCTTGAGCCGATGCAGCACGTGATGGTGGGCTTACACAGCAATCTTGATGACAGTGCCTTCACCAAACAGCAGTTTGAACGCATTTCGCGCACCAACGACAAGGGCGAATTCACCGTGCAAGGCGTGAAGCCGGGTAAATACCACATTTTTGCGCTCAACGACATGGACGGTAACTACCGCATGAGCCGCAGCGAGGATTACGCATTCTTAGATGAAATCGTAGTGCCAAGCGTGCGAGAGTTTACCTCGCAAGACACCACATTCACCTTCGACCACCGTGTTGATACTGTGGTGACCGCCACGCACACCGAATATTTGCCCAACGACATATTGTTGAGCATGTTTAACGAGCGCTACACGCCGCTCTACTTGAAAAAAGCCGAGCGTGTGAGCCGCAACCGCCTTTTTGTGCTGTTTTCGGCGCCCAACCAGTTGCCCGAACTCAACATACTCTCGCCAGCCAACCATGCCGACGACTGGTATGTGATGGAACGCCGCGAGGGCAACGACTCCATCGTGTATTGGCTCACCGACAGCGTGCTACTCAAAGCCGACAGCATCAATGTGGACATGCGCTATGTGAAGATGGACTCGCTTGAGAATGTGGTGACGGTGAACGACACCATCGTGTTTCAGGTGCGCCGCACCAATGCCGAAATCAAGGCAGAGCGCGAGGCGCAAAAGGAGCGAGAAGACATAGAGAAAGAGCGTGAGAAACTAATCAAACGCCGCGAGAAACTGGTGGCATCGGGCAAGGACGTTACCGAAATCGACCTCGACATCAAGGCATTGGCACAGCGAGAGCGCGCCCAGCGTGAAGTGCTGCAACTCACGCCCAAGAAAATCGACCAACTTGATGTGACCGACACCATTCAATTCGCACTCAATGCGCCCATCGCCAATATCACGCAGAGCGCCATTCGTCTGGAGCGTATGCAGAAAGATAGCACTTGGATGCGTGTGAAGGCGGAAATGCGGCTCGTCAACGAACTGAATCCGCTCAACTATATGATTCAAGCCAACTTGAAGCCAGAGGAGCAATATCGCCTACATTTCGATTCGGCGGCGGTGTGCAACGTGTATGGCGTGGCAAACGACTCGGTGACCTACAAATTCAAGGTGAAGTCGCTCGACGAGTATGGCTATGTGATTCTGCATGTGAATAGCGGCGACAGCGCATTTGTGGAACTGCTCGACGCCAACGAAAACGTGATTCGCCACGAGCGAGTGACCGACGGCACCGTGCGCTTCGAAAACCTGATTCCTGCCGAGTATTACGCCCGTCTGGTAATCGACACCAACGGCAACGACCGCTGGGACGCTGGCAATTACGCCGAGCATCGCCAGCCCGAAGAAGTGTATTACTATCCCTACGCCGACAAACTCCGAGTGCGTAAGAGTTGGGGACGCGAGGAAACGTGGGACATCTACGCCACTCCGCTCAACCAGCAGAAGCCCGACCGAATCAGAAAGAACAAGCCGGAGCGACGCGGAGACTCGCTGGAGCGTAGAGAGACGAAAAATGCCGACGAAGAGGAAGACGAGTTTGGCAGCAACGCCTTCGGACGCAACACCTATAGCGGCAACAAATACCGCGACTACCAGAACGGTGCTCGATAAGTGGCTGTTATACTTATTGGGGAGAAATTTGTGATGATGTGATGATTTTTGGCACAAAAGTTGCCTTACTTTAAGGTTATTTGTGTATCTTCGCATTATTGAATCTTACACATTAATATATAATAGTGTGATAGTGAAATGATGATACATGAAATGTATGATACATGAATAGAAATAACAGAATTATTAACGTTAAAAAACTATTAGAATTATGAACATTAATGCAAACCCAAATCCCGCTCCTCAACAACAAGCAGCTCCAGCCGCACGTGGTGGTATGACCAAATGGATTATCATTGGCGCAATTGCTCTTTTTGCCCTGTGGTGTATCAGCAGTTACAACGGTCTGGTTTCACAGGAAGAAGATGTGGAAAAATACTGGGCAAACGTGGAAGCACAATACGACCGTCGTGCCAACCTCGTTCCTAACCTTGTGAATGTGGTGAAGGGCTACGCTAAGCACGAAGAAAAGGTGTTTACCGAAGTGACCGAGGCTCGTACCAAGATTGGCCAAATCAACATCAACGCTGAAAACATGACCGACGAGCAAATCGAGAAGTTCCAAAAGGCTCAAGAGCAAATGAGTGGCGCACTGAGCAAACTCATGGCTGTGAGTGAGGCTTATCCTGAACTGAAGGCTAACGAAAACTTCCGCGACCTGCAAGCACAGCTCGAAGGCACCGAAAACCGTATCACCAAGGCTGTGACCGACTTCAACGAAGGCGCACAGGAATACAACACAAAAGTTCGCCGCTTCCCAACCAGCATTTTCGCAGGCATGTTTGGCTTCAAGACCAAACCTCACTTCAAGGCTAAGGAAGGCGCCGAAAATGCTCCAACTGTAAGTTTCGAATAAGTCAAAAAAATAAAATAGGATATGGCTCTTACCGATTTTCTTTCGAAAGATGACCAGACCCGCATCACCGATGCCATAACCATGGCAGAAAAGCGCACTTCGGGCGAAATATGCGTGCATATCACGCCCAAGTGCGGTGGCGATGTGATGGAGGCGGCGGAAAAGAAGTTCAACAAACTTGGACTCTACAAAACCGAACGCCGCAACGCTGTGATCATATATGTGGCCTATAAGAGCAAGAAATTTGCTATTTTGGGCGATGAGGGCATCAACAATGTGGTGCCCGACGACTACTGGCGTGTGGAGAAAGACACTTTGGGGAAATACTTTTCCCAAGGAAAGCCAGCCGACGGCATTTGCGAAGTGGTGGCACAGATTGGTGAATCGCTCGCAACCTACTTTCCTCCTGTGGAAAACGATGTGAACGAACTGAGCAACGATGTTTCGTACAGCGACGACGAATAAACATTCGTCCACGCGTCAAGTTCGACTAATGACCGATTTTGGGTTAAAAACTAATCTCTCAATGAAAAAAGTAAAACTCCTAATACTCGCGGCTTTGGCTGTGATGATATCGGCGACCAGTTTTGCGGCTGACGCCGATTTTCCAGCACGCCCCGATACTGCGATTTTCGTCAACGACTTTGCCGGTGTGCTGCGCCAGTCGAAAGTGATTGACGACTCGCTCCGTGCATTCTCAAAGCGCACCACCAACCAGATTATGGTGATTACCGTAAAAGACCTTGGCGACTACGATCCCAAGATGTATGCCGCCGAACTCGGCGACCGCTGGGGCATAGGTCAGGCGAAACTCGACAACGGTTTGATTATCCTCATCAAGCCCAAGACCAGAGACTCGAAAGGTCAGTTCGCCATTTGTCCTGGTCGCGGACTGGGTGGCGCTTTGCCCGATGTCACTTGCAAGCGAATCGTTGATGGCAAGGCTATTCCAGCACTTAAAAAAGGCGACTACGACGCAGCCGTATGGGCTGTGCTGAAGGCTGTGATGCCGATTTGCGCAGGCGAGATTTCGGGCGACGAAGCCACGAAAAAATCGTCGGGCGGAGGCGGTGGTTGGATTTGGTTTGTGGGCATCATTGCCGCTGTAGTGGGCGGTGTGGCGTATGCCAACAAGCGCGCGAAGCAAAAACAGGCACTTATCGAAGCCAACGAAACCCCAGAAGAGCGCGCCGCACGCTTGGCTGCTGCCGAGAAGCGCAAAAAAGAACTTGAAGCCGAACGCAAAAAGCGCGAGGCTGAAGCAGCCGCTGCGGCAGCCGCTGGTGCGACTACGGCGAAAAGTGTACGCGAAAAGCGCCAAGAGGAAGAGGAACGCAAACGCCGAAATGCTCAAAAGTTTGGCGGAGGCTCGTTTGACGGCGGTGGCGCAAGTAGCGATTGGTAATATTATAATGTAATGAACATGAACGACAAAGATAACAATCGGAAGAGTGGGGCTCCTGTGCCTCCCTCTTTTGGCGGTGAAAAACCTACGCCTCCTGCATTTGATGGTGGAGCAAAACCCACACCTCCTCCATTCGGTGGAGCACCGAAAAGTGCGCCCGCTCCCCCTCCTGTGCCTGCATCAGCGAAAGCCGAGGCACAGCCAGTAGTGGAGGAAGCCGAGGAAATGACTACTTCTTCGAAGAAAAAACGCACCAAATCGGTGACCGACAAGCCTAAAAAGAAGAAAAAAGGCCGCATGGCTAAAGGCTGCATGTGGTCGTTTATCGTGTTCCTGTTCTTGGGTGTGATAGGCGTGGTGTTTGGCGAAGACGAGTCGAACAAACCAACCGCACCCGAATCGTCAACAGCGAAAGTGGAGCAAGCCACTGCTGCCGACGATAATGAGGAGAGCACAGCCATCACCAGCCGCAAACCATTCAAAGGTAGTGTTCTGGCTCTGTCGCCATCGAAGCAATATGTCAACGACTACGCTTGCATCCTTGCCGATTCCACGGTTCGCCAGTTGGAAGACTCGCTTGCCAAGTTTTCTCGCACCACTTCCAACCAAATCACCATTCTCACCGTGCTTGACCTTGAAGGCCTCACCCCGAATGAGTTTGCCACCAAGATTGGCGACACATGGGGCGTAGGGCAGAAGAAACTCGACAATGGCGTGGTGATTCTATTCAAACCCAAGACCAAGGACTCGAAGGGCGGAGTGTATATTGCTCCAGGCCGAGGATTGGAAGGCGCGCTCCCCGACGCGTTCTGCAATAGGGTGATTCAGCACGAGATGATTCCGCATCTCAAAGCGGGCAACAACTATGCCGCTGCCACTTGGGCTGCGCTGAAGGTGATTATGCCCGTGTGCCGTGGCGAGTACACCTACGACAACTATCAGAAAAAGCATTACGCCAACGGAGAGGAAAAAGAGGAAGGCCTTGATTTCTGGGGTTGGGCGTTGATTATCTTCACAGGCGGACTTATCCTGTTCTTTGTTGTTGACAAGCTGCTGTTGAACGACTACTTCTCCGATAAGTGGGGTCTCAATTCAAGTCGCGACAGCGACTCCGGCAGCGACTCCGACAGTTATAGCAGCGGCTCCGACAGTTATAGCAGCAGCGACAGCAGCGACTGGGGCGGTGGCTCATTCGGTGGCGGTGGCGCTGGAGGCTCTTGGTAAAACATGAATATGAAAAATAGAATGAGAATATTGATTTCGGTGTTTTCACTGGTGGCAGCCACATTGCTGTTCACCATGTGTAAAAACACCGAATCGTCGAGCGGCAGCACCGATGCCGCAGAAGGCACTATGGAGCAAACCGACAGCGTGGCTTACGTGGGTGCCGATGGGAAATTAGTGATTCCAGAGCAAGCCACCATGGCGGTCAGCGACTTTGCCGGTGTGCTTGGCGACAGCGTTCGTGGGTTGGAAGACGACCTGCGTATGTATGGCGCACAAACACCTGCGCAGATTGTGGTGGTCACCATCGCCGATATTGCCGATGCCGACCCACAGCAGATTGCCGCCGAGATTGGCAAACGCTGGGGCGTGGGTAAAGAAAAAGACAATGGCGTGGTGATACTGGTGCAGCCCAAAACCGCACATTCGGGCGGCAAGGTGGCGATAGCCGTGGGCAAGGGCTTGGAACCTATGCTCACCGATGTGTGCTGCCAAGGCATCGTTTCCGACATCATGCTTCCAAAACTCAGAACCGAAGACTACTACGGTGCTGTTTCGGCTGCCGTGGCTGATGTGGTCAGGACTATATCAATGATGCAACAATGAAAAAGACACTTACTCTGATAAGAAGAACTTCGTGCGTGGTGGCTGTGCTGCTGATGTCGTGGGTGGCATCGGTAGCGCAAGCCGCCGACGGCATTCCCGAACGCCCCTATCCGCCACGGTTGGTCAACGATATGGCTGGCGTGTTTAGCGAGTCTGCCGCAGCCCAACTTGAAGATAGTTTGGTGGCATTCTCCAAACAAACCTCCAATCAAGTGGTGATTGTCACCACCAACGACCTGGGCGGCTACACGCCCAACGAGTTTGCCACCGAGATTGGCGACCGCTGGGGCGTGGGGCAGAAGAAAATTGACAATGGCATCGTCATTCTCATCAAACCCAAAACCAGATTCTCGAAAGGACAGGTGTTTATCGCCACAGGGCGCGGACTGGAAGGTGCGCTCCCCGATGTGTTCTGCAATAGGATTGTAGAAGACAAGATGATACCTATCCTCAAAGAGGGCAACAACTACACCGCTGCCACTTGGGCGGCGCTAAAGGTGATTATGCCCGTGTGCCGTGGCGAATACGATTACGAAACCTACCAAAGCGATGAGGATTTGTCGCTCTTCGACTGGATTTGCGTGATTGCCATTCTATTGGTGTTCATTGGCTTCAGAATTTTCCTGCCGTTTGGTGGAGGCTCGTTTACTTCGGGTTCTTCAGGTTCATCGGGTGGCTTCGACTTTGGTGGCGGCTCATTTGGTGGTGGCGGAGCTGGAGGCTCTTGGTGACGATGGCGTATATGAAGCAACTACATCGCATATTGACGGCTATGGTGCTGTGCGGAGTGATGGCTGTGGTAAACTTTGCGCACGCCAGTTCATTGCCCCCACTACGCACCGACCAGTGCGTGGTGGATATGGTGGGTGTGATGCCTACCGACACGGCAAAGCTGCTCAACGACAGCTTGATGCGCTATTACTCTGCCACTAATGCCAAAATTCTGGTGGCGGTGGCAGATACCTCCCTCACAAGGCTACATGCCGAGGCTTATGCCGCGCAAGTCTTGAATAACTGGAATCTAAACCATCAGAAATCCGTGCTCATACTCATCGCAAAAACCAAAGCAGACGAGTTCCCTACCGTGGTGATGGCTGTGAGCGACCAGCTTCACGACCAGTTTTCGCGTGTGTTTTGCAAACATTTGAGCATCGACAGGCTGGAAAAACCCGTATGCGACAACGGTGAATCATACTACCATGGCATCTGCAACATGCTCCCCTATATTCAAGGCGTAATCGCCGGCACCTACACCGATGCCGACTATCGCAAAGCGCGCGCCGGCAAAGGCTGGCAAGCCTACCTCGTGGCAGGCACCCTCCTCATCCTCATCGCCGCCTTCTACCCCAAATCCAAAAAACAGTAAATCCCCACTATGGTGATTACACTATAGCGTAATAAGATGTGCTTTTTGGGGTGGGGAAATGGGGGTGTGGGGGTGGTGTGAGAGGATTTGAAGCCCTTTATACAAATTTTTACATTTTTCAATTGATATAATTGTCAGAATTGCGAAAAAGATTTATCTTTGTCGCTGATTTTAGAGATGAATATCCTGAAATTAGGTGTTATTATTTTTTGGATTTACTAATTAATTAATTTTCTTCATTCATGACTACACTGACTATTGCTATTGTTGTGGTGTTTGTGATAGGCTACGCATTCATAGCGCTTGAGAGTTTCACTCGCGTGAACAAGGCGGCTGTTGCGTTGCTGATGTTTGTGGCCACTTGGACACTCTTTATGTTTGACCCCGGAAGTTATCTCCCCAATTTCACTCCCGATATGGTGAATGGCGTGCTTGAAAAGCATCTTGGCAGCACTGCCACCACGCTGTTCTTCTTGATGGGTGCAATGACTATCGTAGAGGTCGTTGATCAAAACGGCGGATTTAATTTCGTTCGCGACATTTTGCGAACCACCAACAAGCGTAAACTGCTGTGGCGCATCGCATTAATGACATTCTTCCTCAGTGCCATTCTCGACAACATGACCACCAGTATTGTGATGGTGATGGTGCTTCGCAAACTCGTTGACGACCACCACGATCGTTTAATGTTTGCTTCGCTCGTGATTATTGCCGCAAACTCTGGTGGCGCATTCTCGCCAATTGGCGACGTGACCACTATCATGCTTTGGAACAAGGGCTTGATTACCGCTGGTGGCGTGATTAAAGAAATATTCCTCCCATCGCTCATTTCAGTGGTGATACCTGCGCTCATCATGCAATGGATGCTCAAGGGTCACCTCGATGCCCCTGTCACCACCTCTAACGTGGAGGATCATGTGTTCACAAGCTTAGAGCGCAAGGTGATTTTCTTCCTTGGCGTAGGTGGCTTGTGCTTCGTTCCTGTATTCCACAGCCTTACTGGTCTTCCACCATTCGCTGGCATTCTTTTGGTGCTTGGTGTGGTTTGGACCGTTATCGAAGTGTTCTATCGCAAAGAGCGTCACGCACCCGACAGCATGAATCGCCGCGTGAGCAAAGTGCTTGGCCGCATTGATATGACCACCATCCTCTTCTTCCTCGGTATTCTCATGGCAGTGAGTTGTTTGGAAGAAATCAAGGTGCTTCACATGGCAGGCGCTGAGCTCAATGAGATTTCTGGTGGCAACCACTATCTTGTGACTGGCATTATCGGTGTGATTTCAAGTATTGTAGATAATGTGCCATTGGTGGCTGGCTGTATGGGCATGTACACCGACCTCGTGCGCGACTTCGCCGTAGATGGCTTGTTCTGGCAGCTCCTTGCCTACTGTGCTGGTGTGGGTGGCAGCATCCTCATCATCGGTTCTGCCGCTGGCGTAGTGGTGATGGGTCTCGAACGCATCAGCTTCGGCTGGTATTTGAAGCATGTCAGCTGGCTCGTGTTTGTGGGCTATGTGGCTGGTATTGTGTCTTATTGGCTCCAGAACTACATCGTTAAACTTCTTGCATAAAGCATCAAAGTAATTCGTGAATTGCTTGAATCAAAGATTTGCACTATCTTTGCAAAAGGATAGTGCAAATCTTTCCATTTAGGCGATGCCTCCGTAGTTCAACGGATAGAACGAAGGTTTCCTAAACCTTAAATCAGGGTTCGATTCCCTGCGGGGGTACGATGGGCAGCCGGTAATCATGGTGATTATCGGCTGCCTTTGGCTCAGTGGAGAAATACTGGGGGACTGAAACAAAAACATAAAAAAACAGCCTTTTGCCACCGACCTCGTAAGAGGGCGGTGGCATCGCCAAAAGGATAAAAACCGCACGCCTTCGGCGAAAAACCAAACCCGGTAGGGACGTGATACTTCACGTCCGCCCAT
>ERZ780207.1673-NODE-1673-length-18192-cov-14.271875_pt1 | contig 18192 bp, 18 predicted proteins | sample MGYA00510977_ERZ780207 | MGnify/ENA primary metagenome ERZ780207 (study PRJEB29588, sample SAMEA2151383) | human gut metagenome | biome: human gut; feature: human-associated habitat; material: faeces | place: Denmark | collected 2008/2010 ... | reverse complement strand
ACTGACTCCTGGTTCAGTTACTCCGCTTGGTCTTTTAAATGACAAAGAACATAAAGTCCGCTTTTATCTGGACGCTGACTTCACAGACAGCCTTATGGGCATACACCCGAATGAAAACACAGCAACTGTCTGGATAAAATCAGCTGACCTTGTCCGCATTATAAAAGAACACGGAAACGAAGTTGAAACAGTTCAGATATGAACACAGTTAAAAATAAAAATCTGAAAGGAATGATACCATTGGCAAAGTCTAAAGTTACAACCGTCGAAGAAGCCATCAAAACGTATTGCTTCGACGGCATGAGCGTGCTGCTTCCTGGTTTCGTAAACGTTGGCGTTTCTGAGGTCCTCATCGAGGGTCTGATTGCAGCCGGCGTGAAGGATCTGAGCGTTATCTCCAACAACACCTCCGTTCCTCATCGCGGCATCGGCAAGCTGGTTGACGCTGACGTCATCAAGAAGATCACCTGCTCCCACATCGGCAACAACGCTGTCACCGTACAGAAGGTTGTTGACGGCGAGATCGACCTGACCTTCGTTCCCCAGGGCTCCCTGTGCGAGAAGGTTCGCGCTGGCGGCGCTGGCCTACGCTGTGATCGCGCTCGTAAACGCGGCGCATGACCGGCGGCGCGAGGCGGAGCTTTCCGAGGCGCAGGCGCTGCTGACGCTCTATGAAAACCACAGCCGCGACGAGTTTTACGCCTATGCCGTTCAGTACCGTGACGCGCTGCGTGCGTGGCAGGCGGCAAGTGAGGCTGCTGCGGCGCAGAATGCGGCCCGCGACGCGGAAAGCCGTCTGCGCGCCGAGCGCACGGCGGCGCTGCTCGGCAGCGTCCGGATGTTCGCGGAGGCCGGAACGGTTCCGGACGCACAGAGCGCGATTTCCTCCGCACTGGCCGCTTACCGCGCCTGGCATGACGCACAGCAGGCCGCGCAGCAGGCCAAAACGCGCTACGATGCGCTTGCGCAGGCTCTCGGGGACATTCCGGATCTGCCTGTGCCTGCGCGCGATGTTTCCGGTCTGACAAACGAGCAGGCAGAAGCTGCGCTGGCACGGACGCAGGCGCTTGCCGCCGCCGTACAGTCGCAGCTTGACCAAAGCCGGGGCCGGCTGGAGCAGTTTGGTTCTGAGGTGGAACTGTCGGCAAAAAAGCAAGCGCTCACGCAGAAGCTTGATCTGCTGAATGAGCGCCGCGAGGCGCTCACGCTTGCCCGGCAGACGCTGGAACAGGCCAACGCGGCGCTGGCAGAGCGCTTTTCTCCACGGCTGGTGCGCGAGGCGTCGGATATTTTCTCTGAACTGACCGGCGGGCGCTATGCCCGCGTGCAGATCAGCCGCCAGATGGACATGGAGGCCGGACAGCCGGACGCAGCTATGCGCCGTTCGCTCTTCCTGAGCGGCGGAACAGCGGATGAACTCTATCTGTCCGTTCGCCTGGCCGTCTGCCGTCTGCTGCTGCCGGAGGACGCACCCATTGTGCTGGATGATGCGCTTGCCATGTTTGACGATGACCGTCTGTGCTTGGCGCTGTGTTTGCTGCAGCGTGAAGCAGCAAACCGGCAGATTCTCCTGTTCACCTGTCAGAGCCGGGAACGGCGCTGCCTGTCCGCAGACGGCTGAGACAGCACGAAGAAGCCACGATACAAAGCCCCGCAGTCCGGCTATTCCGGGCTGCGGGGCTTGCTGTTTGTTCAGTTCGCGCGGCTGCGCTTGGAAAGGTGGATTGCCATGCCGATGATAAAGCCGATCACAGCAGGGAGCAGCCAGCCGAGGTTCAGGTCGAACAGCGGCAGATACCGTTTCGCCAGCTCGACCGGCGCGTCGAGCCGCAGAGCCGTCTGCACACCGGCAGGCAGCGTTTTCATAAAATCAAAGATCGCAGCAGCCCATGTGAAGATCATGACGGAAACATACACGGCGCGGTCGTGCCGGAAGAACTTCCCGGCAAACGCCAGAATGATAAGTGCGATGGCGGGCGGGTAGATGAGCATAAGCACGGGGATGGAATATTCGATGATGGCACTCAGACCCACGTTGGAAACGGCAAAGGAAAACAGCGTGAACAGAATTGCCCAGACCTTGTAAGAAATTTTGCCGTGTGTCATTTTGACAAATGTTTCCGAGCAGGAGGTCACGAGGCCGATGGAGGTCTTGAGACAGGCGAAGGTGATGGTGACGGCGAGAATGATCTGGCCGACACCGCCGAAATAATGGCCCGCGATCTGCGTCAGGGCAATGCCGCCATTGTCGGAGATCTCGAACAATCCGCGCGACTGTGTGCCCATGAGAATCGTAACGACATAAATTACCGCCATCAGAATGCCGGTCAGTACGCCGGAGCCCAGCACGTCAACGGCAACCGCGTCGTCATTGTCAACGCCTATGCGGCGGATGACGTCGATGACGACAATGCCGAAGGCAAGGCCTGCGATGGCGTCCATGGTGCCGTAGCCCTCGATAAAGGACGAGAAGAACGCGCTTGTTTTAGTAGCATACGGCTCAGTTGGTGCAACGGCCGAAATGGATGCGCCGGGATTCAGCAGTGCGGCGATCACGAGCACGGCCAGGAACAACAGAAAGACAGGATTGATGATCTTGCCGATCCAGACCGTGATTTTGCCCGGACGCAGCGAGAAGAACAGCACGAATGCGAAGAAGACAGCTGAGAACAGCAGCAGCGCCAGCGGTTGTGCCGCTTCCGAGAGCATCGGGGAAACGCCGGTCGTGAATGAGACAGTCGCGCATCTGGGGATGGCGAACAGCGGGCCGATGGTCAGATAGAGCAGGCAGGTGAAGAAAATGCCGTAGCCCCTGCCGACCTTGCCGGAGAGCGTCTGCAAGCCGTCCGAGTGCGTCACGCCGATGGCGGCGACGCCAAAGATGGGAATGCCGACGGCGGTGATAATAAAGCCGATGATGGCCGGGATCACATTGCTGCCCGCCATCTGGCCGAGGTGGACGGGGAAAATAAGGTTGCCTGCGCCGAAGAACATACCGAACAGGGTCGTCGCGACCAGAATGCGCTGTCTGCGCGTCAGTTTTTTTGTCGTCATTTTGTGTGCGCTCCTTCAATTTATGAACTGATTGTAAACGCCGGGCTTGTAAAATGGAAGCGCGTGATTATAATAGTTCCATGAAGGTTTGTAATATCCATTCGCATACCAACTCAATTCAGCCTTAACTGGTCTATCTTTATGCGAGATCCGGAAAAACGGATCCTGTTGGTAGGGACGCTGAACTGTCCAGTGGACAGTTCAGCTATAGGGGGCCGATGCAGCAGCATCGGCCCCCTATGGTGAAACGGATAAGTTGAACGCTTATTATCTATCGCAGCATCAGCGCAAGCACGATGAGTGTCACGCAGGCGGCGCAGGCAGTGGACTCGTAGGTATAGCTTTCGCCGTTATGAATGCGATGGACGGCGCGGAAAGCGAAGATTGTGCCGATGAACGCGGCGGCGAGAGCCAGAATGAATAGAACGATGCTCATTCCAGTCTCCTTCCGCAGGCAGTGCAGAACGCTGCGCCCGGCATTTTGACGGGTGCGCCGCAGTGCGGGCAGCGCGGTTCCGTTGATTGCGGCTGTTCCGGAGCTTCCTGTTCCGGCTCCGGCCGGGCAGGCGCTTCGGGCTCCTGTGCGGTTACAACGGGCTCGCCCTGCGGGGCGGACTGCGTCTCGGGCTCGGAAGCCGGAGCCGGGATGACGGGCGGTACAGGCTGCGCGGGTGCGGACGGCTGCGGGCCTGCCGCGCGGCGGTTCTGGATCTCCACATAGAACGCCGCCTGCATGATCCCGCTGAACAGCGGCGCAAGCAGGCCGTATGCGATGGCGATCAGGACCCACAGGATGCGGAACAGCACGCCGAGATACGGGATTTTCCCCAGCAGGGTAAAAACGAGAAACGCGCCCAAATAGACTGCGCCGAGCAGGATATCCGCGCCGAACATCTTGCCCTTGTAGCCCATCGTCTCCTGCTTGGAGATCTTGATGGCGTCGGTGGGCTTGACGTCGTCGCGCGTCATAAGGATGTAGGGCACGAAGCGGTATTCATACATACGGATGATGCCGAACACGATCCCGACGATCGGAATGAGCGACCACAGGAAGATCCAGAGCTGCATCCACGCCATGCCGCCCAGAACGCGAAGGATCCGGTCCTTTTTGAATGAGGCGAACAGATAGGTCGTCTTCGGCTCAAGTCCCGTGCGGTAGCTGTTGAGGAAGATCATCGACATGGAAGCCGACAGCAGAAGCGCAGCGCAGAACGCGGCAGCCGGAACGCCGATGAACCCGGCGTAGGCCACCAGACACAGGAACTCTGCAAGCAGGGATATGCCCCAAAGCCGGAAGGGGCGCTTCATCAAAACGGAAAATGTTTTTTTGTAAATGCTTGAGACCATAAGAATCCTCCTTTATTCTTGTTTCTTCGATCTTATTATACAGGATGCTGGAATAGGCTGTCAATCAAAAAACCAGCGTCTGGGGATTCAGACGCTGGTTTTGCAGAAATGTTCCGTTATTTCAAAAGCGCTTCACCGGCTTTGTAAATATCGCCTGCGCCGACAGTCAGGATGATATCACCCGGCTGGGCGATCCCGCGCAGATAGGTCGTCACATCCTGTAACCTCGGGCAGTAGACTGCGCCGGGAACCTCCGCCGCCAGATCCTGCGAGCTGATGCCGACGGTATTCTGTTCGCGTGCGGCGTAAATGTCAGCGAGAACGGCCTGATCGACTGTGCGCAGTTCATCGACAAAGTCCTGAAACAACGCCTTCGTGCGCGAATAGGTATGCGGCTGGAACGCGCAGATCACGCGCCGGTAGTGCATCAGGCGGACAGCCTGCAAAAGCGCATGAAGTTCGTTGGGATGGTGGGCGTAGTCGTCGTAAATATCTGCGCCGCGGAAGCTGCCCTTGTATTCGAGTCTGCGGCCTGCGCCGTGGAAACTCGCAAGTGCCGCAGCCGTGGTTTCGCCAAGAATGCTGAATTTCCACGCCACCGCGCAGGCGGCCAGTGCGTTCAGTGCGTTGTGGCGGCCGATGACGCCCAGACGCAGATGCGCATACGGCTGTCCGCCGCAGAAAACATCGAATTCGCTGAAATCCTCCGAGAAGTTCTTCCCGTACACATCGTTTTTTTCGTCGAAGCCGAACGACAGATACGGCATCCCGGCCAGCGTGTCACGGGTGTTCTTGTCGTCGCCGTTGGCGACGATCAGACCGTCAGCCGGGACGAGGGAGGCAAATTTGCGGAACGACTGCTCCACATCCAGAAGATCCTTGAAGAAGTCCAGATGGTCGGCGTCCACGTCGAGAATGACTGCGACGGTCGGGAAAAAGTTCAGAAACGAATTGCAGTATTCGCAGCTTTCGAGAATGATCGTGTCGCCCTTGCCGACGCGATGCCCCGCGCCGAGCAGCGGCAGGAAGCCGCCGATCATGATCGTGGGGTCGCGGTCTGCCTGCATGAAAATATGCGTCAGCATGGAGGTCGTCGTGGTCTTGCCGTGCGTGCCGGAAACGCAGATGGCGTTTTTGTAGGCCTGCATGATATAGCCCCAGGCCTGCGCCCGCTCAAAAATGGGGATGCCCTTGGCGCGGGCAGCGGCGATTTCGGGGTTGTCATTGTGCGCTGCGGCCGTGCGGATGAGGCAGTCAACTCCTTCAATATTCTCGGCCCGGTGACCGATGGAAACTTGAATGCCCTTGGAGATCAACTCATCCGTCGAAACCGACGCGTTCATGTCGGAACCGGAGATCTCCATCCCCATGCGCCGCAGGACAAGGCCCAGAGGCCGCATCGACACGCCGCCGATTCCGACCAGATGGCAGCGCTTGCCGGGGATCAGATATTGCTCAATATGTTGACAGGAAGGATATTCCATGCAAGGTTCCTCCGAAAAATTTGGATTGCGCACGCGCGGATTGGCGCGTATAATGAAAACTGACAGCATTATATTATATACGGAAGACAGGAATAAAACAAGAACAATTTCGGATTTTTGCTAAGGGGGTGCACCATGCGGCCGGACGAGATTATCAAAACGCTGGAGCGTGCCGGGTTTGAGGCCCGATATGTCGGCGGCTGCGTGCGCGATACGCTGCTGAACCGGCCTATTCACGACTGGGACATTGCCTCCCAGGCGCTGCCGGAGGATGTGATGCACTTGTTTGCGCACTGCGTCCCTACCGGCCTCAAGCACGGCACTGTGACTGTCCTTTTAGATGGCGTCAGCGCCGAGGTCACGACCTACCGGCTCGACGGCGCATATCACGATGGCCGCCATCCCGACGGAGTGCGCTTTGTGCGCAGTCTCGCGGACGATCTGGCCCGCCGCGATTTTACGATCAATGCCATGGCGATGGACGAAAGCGGCGCGATCACCGATCTGTTTGGAGGACGGGACGATTTGACTCGCCATGTGATCCGCTGCGTCGGCGACCCGGAAACGCGCTTCCGGGAGGATGCACTGCGGATGCTGCGCGCGTACCGCTTTGCCGCACAGCTTGGCTTTTCACTGGACGAACAGACACAGGCGGCGATCCGCCGCTGCGCGCCGCTCTGCGCCACACTTTCGCGTGAGCGCGTGCGGGAGGAGGCAGAAAAGGCGCTTTTGTCTGATCAGCCTGAATACTTTGGGCGTATGCTGGCTGAAGGACTTCTGGAAGCCTGTATGCAGGCGGAAACCGCCGATTTTTCCGGGCTTTCCGCCCTTCCCAAAACGCCGGAGGCCAGATGGACAGCCGCAAAGCTGTGCTGCCCGGCGCTCGACCCGGCGTTGTTCCGCTTGCCCGTGAAATTCTGCCGCCTGGTCGATCTCACGGCACAGACATGGCGCGAGGACCGGACGGGGGCAGAGTGGAAGCGCCTGATCGCGGAGCACGGCTGGGAAACTGCGCGCCTGCAGGCAAGTCTGCAGCGCACGGACGCTGTCCGGCAGATCGAGACGCGCGGCGACTGCGTCACGCTGCGCCAGCTTGCCGTCACCGGCGCGGATTTCCCCACACTCTGCGGCAGGGACGTGGGGCGGATGCTGCACCTGCTGCTAGTATATGCGCTGGATCATCCCGAGCAGAACACCAAACCGCAGCTTCTTGCTGCCGCATCGTCGCTTTGGCAGGAAGAAAACAAAATCCAAGGTTGACTTTTGCCCCCTCCATCTGCTATAATAGTCCAGCAATGGAGGCTTAGCTCAGCTGGTTAGAGCGCTTGCTTCACACGCAAGAGGTCGACGGTTCGAGTCCGCCAGTCTCTACCAAAATGAAAACACCACTGCAATCCGAACTCCCCGGAGTTGGACACAGTGGTGTTTTTCTTATTTCTCGTGTGTTTTCAATGCTTTCACGTCTTGCTTGGTGCAAAGTATCTTGGACACGAAAATCGAAAACACATAAAATCAGACCGCAAAACGTGAAAAGTACGGAAACCGAACTATGCAGTCCGGCTCATTTTTCCTCAGTTTGCTTGGCGTTTTCGTAGTATTCCTGTTCTCTCTTCGCGGGTGTCTTGTATCCGTTCTTTGCGTGCAGACGGCTCTCATTATAAAATTTGATATATTCTGTGACCGCCGCTCTGAGTTCCTGCTCGGAGCGGTATTTTGTTCGGTAGAGTTCTTCCCGTTTCATTGAAGCAAAGAACGACTCCATGACAGAATTATCATATGGAACGTGTGCGCGGGAAAACGACTGTATCACGCCGAGCAATTGCAAATAGGCGCAAAAGGCATTTGAACGGTAATTGCTGCCGCGGTCTGTGTGAAACAGTAAAGGCAACTGCGGCTGGCGCTGTTCGTAAGCAAGCTTGAATGTGCTTTTTACAAGCTGCGTGCTGTTTTTCAGACCAATCCGGAATCCTACGACCATGCGTGCATACAAGTCAATAATCACGCATATGTAAAGCTCTTTTTCTTTGTAGCGGAAATAGGTTACATCGCTAACCCAGATCTCATTCGGCCGCGTTGCGGTAAACCGCTGGTTTAGGTGGTTTTTGCACCGCTTTGTCTCTTTTGCGTACTGGCTTTTCGCGCCCTGACGGATACTGCTCAGACCCATATCCTGCATCAACTCACGCACCATCTGTTCGCTGACACGCCAGCCCTGCTCTTTCAAAACAGCGGCGATTTTGCCGGCACCGTAGATCTGGCAGCTGTCGTCATAGACTGTTTGAATTTTCTGACGAAGCTCCTCCCTGCGTTTGTCGTACCAAGCGCAGCCGCGTTTGCTGCGCAGCAGATAATTATAAAAAGTGCCCCGCGGCACGCGCAGCGCATCGCAGAGCATATGGACGCTGTATTGATCATGCAAACCATCGAGCGCGTGCAGCCGGTTTTCCAACGGTGCGGTCGCAGTGCAGGGTGCTTTTTGCAGGATGTCAATGATGCCCTTCAACCGGTTCACCTTGTTTTCCAAGCTGCGATATTCACGCAGCGTAAAACTTGTTTTCTTTTCAGAATTTTCGGTTCGCGCGTCGGCAAGCCACGCATAAATCGTGCTGCGCGGGATTCCTGTTTCCGTGACGAGCTGGGGAACACTTTTCCCTCCTTTGTAGGCGGTGAGGATATCTTGTTTTTCTTCTGATGTGTGTTTGCTGTTCATATGATCAGCTCCTTTCGGAGGATAAGTATAGCAGATGGTGATATAATTCTGAACGTTTTATTTGCAGGCAAAATCAATAAAAAGAAAACGAAATATGTTATAATATCAACATATAAAGCTGCACTGGAGGGAAACATATGACAAATCGAGAAGAATTCTGCGCTTTGCTTTACGGTACATTTTATGAATCGATTTCAGATTCCGCAATCATCAGACAGCAGCACGAAAAAATCCGCGCATGGGTTCAAAGTAATATACCATCAAGATTGTATCGTTATCGGGCTGTAAACGACCATACTTTTGACGCGCTCCGAAAGGATGAAATATGGGGCAGTTCCATTTTTTCATTTAATGATCCGTTTGAATGTATGCCCCATTATGATCCGGAACGCGCGAAGGAACTATTAAAAAGGGAAATGGATATAGGGCAGATCGCAGAAAAATACCGCGCATATAAAAACGGAGGTAGCGTGCCAGCTCTTCAAAGCATATTCTCAGAAGAACAGCTTCAATGGCTTTTTTCAGTTCTCCCGGAAGACATTCAACCTGAGGCACTCGAGAAACCTTTTTCGCTATTCCGTGAAAATGCACTGCGTTTATTAGAATGTTGTCAGGATGAATTTGAAAAGGTGTTCTATCGGACGTTGATTGATGAGCAGAAGCGGAGAAGCATTGCCTGCCTTACAGAGTCAAATGACAATTCGGCAATGTGGGGACATTACGCGGACAGCCATCGGGGCTTTTGCATAGAGTATGATTTTCAAAAAATTTTAACAGCCTGTTCTGAAAAGTGTGCGGACGTTCAGCACTGTACCAGTCTGATGATGTCCCCTGCAATTGCGCCCATGATATATACGGATGTACGGTATGATGCATCCCAGATCATCCTGCCGCTGCTGCTTTCTCGTATGGCGGATTTGGCGCATACTGCAATCAAACCATTTTATGAAGACCTTTTGGTAATTGTAAAGAGCCTGCTTACAAAATCGTCGGTTTGGAGCTACGAAAACGAGTGGCGAATGATTTCTATGTTACCGGATAATACGCTTTTCTGCCGAATCTATAGCCTGAAACCGACAGCTGTTTATATAGGGGTGCGAACAGACGAGGATGCAGCGAATACACTTTATCAAATATGCTGTGAAAAAGATATCCCGTGCTATAAGATGGTACCCACATACCTGAGCGGCAGTTTTTCCATAAGACCATTTGAATATGAAACGCATATTGAGGTAGCGAATCGACTGAAGCAAAAAAGTATGCTATAATATTAGAAAATGTGCTTATCGGCTTTACGCAGTTGAACGAAAAATAGATACAAAAGTCCGAAATATAGGACAGCAGAAGTGCTACAATGATCTCAGAAAACGCAGGAGGTCATTGGCATGGCACGAGCAGAGAGCATCACGTTTAAAGAATTTCGCACTCGTTTCAGCACGGAAGAGAGCTGCCGGGCGGAATTATTCCGGCTTCGGTTTCCAAACGGCTTTGTCTGCCCGAAATGCGGCTGTACGGAATATTACCCAGTTCGCGGGCGGAACACGTTCCAGTGCCGTGCCTGCCGATACCAGACTTCCGTCACCGCAGAAACCGTTATGCACCGCACGCATCTGCCCCTGACCGCTTGGTTCTGGGCGATCTATCTGTGTGCCACGGACAAACGCGGCATTTCTGCCGTCCAGCTGAGCCGCACGCTGAACATCTGCTATGAGTCGGCGTGGTATCTTTTGCACAGAATTCGCCGTGCGATGGCTCAAAGAGACGAGAACTACGCACTTTCTGGCATTGTTGAGATGGACGACGGCTACGTGGGCGGAGCAACGCACAACGGCAAGCGTGGTCGCGGGACGGACAAGGCGAAGATCGTGGTGGCGCTGTCAAAAACGGAAAACGGGACTGCGCTGTTCACGCGGATGCAGGTCGTGGAAGACGTCACGAGCAAAACACTTCAGCAAGTCATCGGCAAAACTGTTGCGACAGGTGCAAAAATCGAATGCGACGGCTACAGAAGCTATAAGAACCTGTCTGGCGTGGAGCTGGACGCGAAACAGTATGAACCTGGCGACTTGCACTGGCTGCACAAAGCCATCAGCAACCTGAAAGCATTCCTGCTCGGCACTTATCACGGCCGCTGCACACAGCTTCAGTCCTATTTGGACGAGTTCTGCTTCCGCTTCAATCGCCGAAAAGCCGGAGATCAGATCTTCAGCCGCCTCGCAAGAGCCGTCGCTACATCTTGTGCCCAGCTGCATTAAGCCGATAAGCACATTAGAAAATAGAATGGAGATGAGGATATGGCACAGAATGATCAGATACAGCTTTTTGAGAACAAGCGCATCCGTACTGCATGGGATGCAGAAAAAGAGGAATGGTACTTTTCCATCGTCGATGTGGTGGCTGTACTGACTGACCAGCCGGATCAGCGCGGTGCAAGTAACTATTGGGCAAAACTGAAGCAGCGGCTTAAAGAAGAAGGTGCAGATCAGTTGCTGACAAATTGTCAGCAACTGAAACTGAAGTCGCCAAAGGACGGAAAACGCTACAATACCGACGTAGCCGACACCGAACAACTCCTGCGCATCATCCAGTCCATTCCCTCACCGAAAGCCGAGCCGTTCAAGCTCTGGCTGGCACAGGTCGGCCGGGAGCGAATCGAGGAAACCATCGATCCGGAGCTGACGATCGACCGCGCGTTGGAAACCTATCTCAAGAAAGGATATAGCCGTGAGTGGATCAACCAGCGCCTGCAAGCGATTCAGGTGCGCAAGGAGCTGACCGACGAATGGGACGCGCGCGGCGTTCAAAAAGGTGTGGAATACGCGATTCTAACCGACGAGATCACAAAAGCGTGGTCCGGCATGAACACGCGGCAGTATAAGAATCTCAAGGGCTTGAAGAAAGAAAATCTGCGCGACAACATGACGACGCTGGAGTTGGTCCTCAATATGCTGGCCGAAGCCACAACAACAGAGATTTCCAAGCAGAAAGCGCCGGAAGGTTTGCGGGAAAACGTCGAGGTTGCACGCTCCGGCGGTAAGGTCGCGGGCGATGCTCGGAAAGCAATCGAACAGCAGACCGGCGTGCCAGTTATTACATCAAAAAACGCCGCGCAGCTCAATCAGGTCGTGAGCAATCTGATTGAAGCGACTAGCGAGATTCCGGACAAAAACAAACCGAAAGAGTAAATTACAGAAATCAAACGCTGTGATGTGTTCATGATTGCCGAACACTATAGATGAAATGGCGAAAAAGCCAGTCGTCTCAAGGGGTTCGGCAATTTTTTATTCTCAAAATTTTTAGAACGTAGCATGGATGAAATCGCGGATGGCAGGGGTTTTGAACCTCTGTTTTTCCATATTCAAGGGGAATTTAGCTGCCAGCGCCCTTTTTCGGCGGCTGGTCAGAGCTGAAATCAGAAGAAATCGAAGGAAAATCTTTCACAAAGTTATGGGTGTCGGATTGTTGGTTTTCACGAACCAATGACCGGCACCCTTTTTGTTTACCCGGACGCCCAAATAGGGCGCTGAGATTGGAGGAAACCATGAACAAAGAAAAAGCAATGCAGAAAGAGCAGTTTCTGCGGGAAACGGAACGGCAGCTCTGTATGGCACAGGTGGAGTCAAAGCTGGAAGCGGACGATCTGATTCACGCTTTGTGGAACGGGAAAGCACTCTGCACGGTCGATGCAAACGGTACAGTCCGCTTCTCTCCTGCTGATATCCGGGGTGCGGACGAAGACCGGCAGCTTCAGACAGTCACGCAGACCGTCGCGCAGGTCAAAGAGTATCTGCGAATCTTGGAGCGAGCGCCGACGCTCAAAGCAATCGATCTGGACGAGGATTATAAAATCCTCGCAGAGTTTGACGATATCGTGCTGGCGGGACGGATGAGCAAAAACGGCGCCAGATTTGTGACGTGGGAATATGACTTTGACCGCCGCGGCGTTCACGCCGGTCACTATTTTATGCAGCTTTATGAAAGCGCGAAGCAGGACTTCGCCGTTCGCGCGGGGCTGGTCAACCGTCAGCGCCTCTTTTCAGACGAACAGCTTGCCATGATCCGGGATGCCTGTGAGTTTGCGCTGGAGGATGACGTGAAACTTTCATATGCGGAGGAAAAGCTGCTGCGCAGCGTGCAGGAGCAGATCGGGCAGCTTCTGCCAGATCAGGAGCAGGAACAACAGCCCACGATGGAACAGACAATGTAATACTTTGCAGAAAGCCGGGACTTTTCGAGAGTCCCGGCTTTTTTGCGTTTAGGAGGGATTCAAATTGGAACGTACAAAAGACTACTGGAAACCGCGCTTTCACGCACCGCCGCTGCGGTCGCACCCGGACCCGCCGCCTGTCATCCAGTGCAGCTGGTATCCGCACGAAGGTCAGTGTCCGTATCTGCGGTTGGCGCTGGTCTGCTGGCGCGGAAACGGTGAATGCACATTTACGGATATGCAGAAAATCGAGAATCGAGGTGAAAAACTTGTTTGAAGCAACGCTGAAGAATCGCCACCAGCCGGAGCTTGGAACACTGACGGTCACATTTCCAATCCCGGAGGAACGGTATGAGAACGTAATCTTTGCTTTGAAAAACCTCCAAATTGGAGATGAGAGAAAGCAGGACTGCTGCATCGACAGCATTCACGCGACGAATTGCCCCGCCCTATTATAAAAGATACACACATACACATTTTTGCTCTCGACGAAAATCGCCGTATCCAGTATAATGGATATAACATATGAGGTTATATTCTAAAAAGCAGCACAGATAGGGGAGAAATATATGCCCGCACAAAAGAAATTCAGAGACAGTATTCATGCCAAAGGGACCGAAATCGCAGTCCTTTCTACCGGCGATAACAACGACTATATTTCACTGACGGATATTGCACGTTACAAAAGTGATGCGCCGGATGACGTGATAAAAAACTGGATGCGCAACCGCGATACGATTGAGTTTCTTGGCCTATGGGAGCAGCTCAACAACCTGGATTTCAAACCCGTCGAATTCGACGGGTTTAGAACACAGGCTGGCTCAAATGCTTTTACCATGTCTCCAAAGAAATGGATCGAAGCAACCGGTGCAATCGGAATCGTTTCTAAAGCGGGGCGCTATGGTGGAACATTTGCACAAAAGGATATCGCATTTGAATTTGCCTCGTGGATCTCAGCCGAGTTCAAACTGTATATTATCAAGGATTATCAGCGGCTGAAAAATGACGAGAACAGCCGTCTCGCGCTGGGTTGGAACCTCAACCGGACGCTGGCAAAGATCAATTACCGGGTACACACCGACGCGATCAAAGATATGCTGATCCCGCCGGACGTGACGCCGCAGCGGCAGAGTTATACATACGCCAACGAAGCGGATGTGCTGAACGTTGCGCTGTTTGGAATCACGGCAAAAGAATGGCGGCAAGCGCATTTGGACTCCAAGGGCAACATCCGAGATGAAGCCAGCCTGCAGCAACTGATCGTGCTTGCAAATCTGGAGAGCATCAACGCCGAACTGATTCGCCAGGGCGTACCGCAAAGCGGACGGCTCCTGCGGTTAAATGCCAGTGCCAAACAGATGATGCAGTCGCTCACGAACGACCATCGAATCGAGGCATTCAAGGAATACGGCACACTGCCGCATGAGTCTGAATAAGAAGTCAGACAGGAAAAGAAACAGAGCGAAGAAACGACATTGACGCCGTTTTTTCGCTCTTTCTGTTTACTGATTATAAAATACAGCCTGCTGCCATCGGGCGATATTCAAAAGCGCTGTTGTCCGTGCATTGATACCCATAAGCTCCCGCTGGGTCTGCCGGTTCGACTGGCACATGGGCATCAGAAAATTCACAGCCTTTCGGATCTGCTGAAGATCAGAGGAAGTGAGAGCATTCTGATGCAGATGCTCCAAAACACGGCTGTAGGCGTCCTTCAGAGATGTGGACACGGCCGGCTGAAAGAAATAGGTTGAGATCAGGCCGCCGATCAGGGCGGCTTCGTTATCGGTGTACTGCATGGCTGCGCTCCCCTCGCAAGAATCAAACGAACGGGGCAATCATACCACAAAATATTGTAGCAGGCTATTCGCAAAACGACGAAATATACGATGCGCGGCAGCGCGGAAAGGAGAAGCTATGAACATCAGAAAACCTGTGGATTACGGTGCGATGTACCGAGAATTGAGCGCAATTCTCGCGCAGAATCTTCCGCAGATGGACGAAATCTACGCCATCGGCAAGACTATCAGTCAGCGTCCGGAGAAAGGAACGGCGGTCATGGCCGCAGAATTTTTGCAGGCGAATTTCCCTGACCGCACAGGCTTTTCCCCACGCAACGTGCGCCGGATGCGTGATTTCTATCGGATTTATGAAAATGACCAAACGCGCCTCCGGCTGGCAAGAAAAATCGGCTGGACGCTGAATGTGGTCATCATGGAGGCGGAGCTGACAAGAGATGCGCGAAAATGGTATCTGGAGCAGGCGCTATGCCGCGGCTGGTCAAAAACGCAGCTACTGAACGCCATACACAGTGGCGCAGATTCCATGAAGTATTTAGAACAGTTCGACTCGCCCGAGAAGCAGGTCGATCAGGTTGCAGTGGAAAATCCCGCTTTCATCGTAGAAGTTATGCGGAATGTCCATCCGAACAACGATCTTTTTGAAAAAATCCTTGGTGAGAAGCAGAGAATCAAGCTCCGACGCAGTCTTTTGCTCCGTGTCCATTCGGAATGCGGACTGAATATAGATTTTCCGGTCAGCATCATTGACAACAAAGTCGATCTCCTTTTGCGTATTGGCACCCTTTGTTCGGTCGGTTACAACACCGACATCGACCGAGTAGCCGCGCCGCAAAAGCTCGTTGTAGATCAGGTTTTCCATGATATGACCGGGATCATACTGCCGGTAATTCAGGCGCGCATTCCGAAGACCGATATCTGTATAGTAATACTTATTCGGATAGTTGAAATATGTTTTGCCTTTGACATCATATCGTTTTGCTACGGAAATCAGAAACGAATCGACAATATCCTGCACATAGTTAGAAACAAGCGCGGGATTGACCTTCTCGTTTTTCATGCTGGCGATAGCGTTTGCGATGTTCGTTGGATTCGTCAGGGAGCTGATCTGAGAGGCAAGGAAATTGAGAATATCATTCAGAATATCCTCACGCTCGATGCCATTTCGCTCAACAATATCTTTTACATACAATTCCGTGTAAAGCGAGGACAAATAATCCTTTTTATCCTTATCATCCTGCATAGAAAGCAGCCGGGGCATACCGCCGTACAGCATATAAGTGTCCAGCGCTTTCTGCTCATCCCCGCCAACAAACGAGTAATACTCCTCAAAGCAAAGCGGAAATACATGGATCTGCGTTGCGCGCCCGCGGAACTCTGTTGCAATATCCTTGGACAACCCTTTGGAGTTGCTGCCGGTGACATAGACATCCAGATTTTTGTAAGCCTTCAGCTCATTGAGCATATCATAGATCGTGACCTCGATCCCACCGTTTTCCTGATCTATGACTTTAGCGGTGAGCTGAACTTCGTCAATGAACAGATAGAGCTTTTTATCCTGCTGTCCAAGCACCAACTGCTCCACGTACTCACAGAGCGTAATGGGATTGCGGTATTTATAATACCGCCGCTGATCCAGTTCGATTTTAATGATTTGCGTGGCATCCGTGCCGTGATTGCGGAGATATTCGTCAAACAGCTCAAAAAGCAGCACCGATTTTCCGCATCTGCGGATGCCGGTAATGACTTTGATCTCGCCATTCCACATATTACGAATGAGCCGATCCAGATAATAGTTGCGTTGAATCATTTCTTTCATCTCGAACTTGCGACGCGTACGTCGCTACTTATAGAGTAGTATAGCAGGGAGGATATTATCAAGGTAGGGGTACACAATTGATGGTAAGCAAATTCACGTGGAATAATTCGTGAGCAAAATTGTCTTATGCAGCCAGCAGGTAGGCGAACCATAAATTTGACGATTCGTGGATGTTTACACATTCTTCCGCTGCAAATATGCGCTTCCGATTCTCCAATTCATGCTCGTGATGATCGTCTGCACAGTGCGCTCCTACCGGACGCTCAGGCTGCCCGCAACGAAAAAAGAGGTCACATGGCTTATTGTCGGGTGGCTTGCCGCGCTCGTTGTGCTGCCGCTTTTGATGCGCTACGGCGTCATGCCGCTGTGGAGAGACAACCTGCACAGCTGCAGCCATTTCTTCCCAGATTTCTTCATCAACATTCTGTGTAGTTATGTGCGCTTGGTGCTCGTCAGCGTTTTGCTCGTGCGCACACTTGCCGTCTGGCTCGTGAAGCGGGAAGAAAAGAGAGCGGACGTCATTTTGTCAAAATAACTCAAAATAACCCCCCTCCCCAGGCTTGCTCTCCCCCTTAATTGAACAAAACTTTGTTTTTGTTCAATTTGTTTCGCTTCTCTCCGATGCCCCGCCGGGTTATTTTGACAAAGTGAGCTTCCCCTTTTTGGCCATTTTTTACGTTATTTTGACAAAGTGAAATTATCATTTTAACTCTTTTTTGTACCTCCCCCTGCTGTTCACCTTGTCATTAATGTTGCTCCGTTTCGTGTGTCATGATTGAATACGGCGCCAATTGAACCGGCAACATCCGACGAGTTTCGTAAACTCTTCTGAATAACAGAAATTCAACCGATCCCAGCAGATGATGCCATGCTTAAGCCTCGTTTGCTGAAACCGTAAGGTCATAGTTGATCGCGGGCGGAGTCCTCTTCCGATTTTATTTAGCTGCCCCATTACTTAGGCAGACTGTGACCGCCATAGGCTGTAATGGCGAGGTGAAGCTCACTTTGGCAATGGGAGTCTCTATTCGGTCTGCTTTGCTATGCCTAAAATTGGCGATTACCGCATAAAAATACTGCAATTCCCCTTCTCTCCCCTGTTTTATATCTCAAAAACGCATTTTGAGGGGCATCTGTGGCAGTTCTCTTTCCAGAGTTATTACATAGGGAACTTCACTTTTACATTCAAGCGGCGATAAACATACGATAAACATATCAGCAGACTGCCTTTGGAGCGAGGCAGTCTGCTGAATAAAAACGCTTATGCAATGGTTTGTTTTTCGGCGGCGATGCGTGCGCTCTTGCCGGAGAACGCAAGCCCGTATTTAATAATTGACTTGATTCCCAACGCCTGCATCTCGGCGCTGTAGGAACGGTCATTGATTTGCTGAAGTGCAGTTTGGGCAAGCGCTTCAAGCTGTTCTTCGGAGCAGCCCTTCGCTGCTTTTATCTCAATTAAGAAACCGGGAAAATGCTTTGTCAACGGGAGCATCTGAACATCATATCGCCCATTTCCGGATTCACGGTTGGATGTGATGCGGAAACTGTTGATCATCATAGCGCACAGACCTACGATCATGCCATGATAGTACGACTCATTTGCGGCATCATAGAAGCTGATCGTCTGCATCAGATATTTTTCCAAACCTCTTTGTAAGGCATCAACATCCATTTTATAAAGAGCCTCTTGGATTTCGACTGCAAGACTGCGAGGGATAACATGCTCAAGCTGAGAGAGGATCTCCTTGCTGTAGACGAAAGAAATCTCTTTGTTGGGC
>ERZ780207.1671-NODE-1671-length-18217-cov-2.505286_pt1 | contig 18217 bp, 15 predicted proteins | sample MGYA00510977_ERZ780207 | MGnify/ENA primary metagenome ERZ780207 (study PRJEB29588, sample SAMEA2151383) | human gut metagenome | biome: human gut; feature: human-associated habitat; material: faeces | place: Denmark | collected 2008/2010 ... | reverse complement strand
GGCTGCCCGTGTTTGAGCCGCGCGGCAGCATGGTGGTGGGTATCGGCGGCGGCACCACCGAGGTGGCGGTCATATCGCTGGGCGGTATCGTGGTATCGCGTTCTGTGCGCGTGGGCGGCATTCGCATGGATGCGGCAATTATCAATTTTATCAAGCGTGAATTTAACATGCTGATCGGCGACCGCACGGCCGAGGATGTAAAGTTTGACTTGGGTGCGGCTCTGCCCATGAACGATGTGCGCCGTGCGTTTGTACGCGGCCGTGACCTGGTGACTAACCTACCGCAGACGGCGGAAATCACCTCTACCATGGTTTATGAGGCGCTCAAAGCGCCATGTCAGGCCATTCTGGCCGCCATCCAGTATGTGCTGGAGCGCACGCCGCCCGAGCTTGCAGGCGATGTGATGCGCAGCGGCATCCACCTGACCGGCGGCGGCGCGCTGCTGTGTGGCATGGATCGCTTTATCGCCACCGAGCTGGATATGCCTGTGTTGCTGGCTAAGGAGCCTATGGATTGCGCGGCGCTGGGCATTGGCCAGCTTGCTGAGGATTTGGAGCTATTGCAGCGCATGTGCCAGAGCGCCCCGCAGCGCGATGAGGAGGAGGAAACCACCTTCTAATTCTTTAGCATTTTCGGAGGAAACGCATGCCCCTTAAATTGCCTCATAAAAAGAAAAAGGATAACGCCCCGCAGCAGGAAGCTGAAGCCACGGAGCAGCAAAGCGTAAAGCGCGGCGCCGGCAAAAAGAAGGATCATACCGAGGCCAAGCATCGCCTGCGCAACACGGCTTTTGCGCTGATTGTGGTGGTGCTGCTGGGCGTAATCGGCTGCATGATCGCATCGCAGTTTTTCCCAGAAATCTCGGTGCTGGATCTGCCGCGCCGCGTGGTCGCCAATGTGATGCGCCCCGTGGAGGAGGCTTTTTCCTCCGGCACGGGCTGGTTCTTTGATTATGTAAAGCGGCTGAAGCTGCGCAGCAATATCGAGTATGAGTATGAAAAGCTCTATGAGCAGTATGACGATATGCTCAGCCAGGTTATGCGCGTGAACGAGCTGGAAAACCAGCTCAACGAGTATCAGGATCTGATGGACGAAATGCAGACCCACTCGCAGTTTGACGGCGTGCCCGCGCGCGTGATCGCCAGCGACAGCACCAACTATTTCTCCACCTTTACCATCAACGTCGGCACCAAGCAGGGCATTCAGAACTATATGGCTGTGGTTAAGTCCGGCGGTCTGGTAGGGTATACCTACGATGTAACCGAGACCACCGCCAAGGTGCAGTCTATCATCAGCAGCGATACCAGCATTTCCGCGCTGATTGAATCCACCCGCTACCAGGGCACCGTTAAAGGCACCCTGGGCGTAAATGGCGAGGCTATGTGCCGCATGTATTACCTGCGCGATAACCACCTGCCCCGCCAGGGCGACACGGTGGTTACCTCGGGTGTTGGCATGGAGTTCCCCAAGGGCATTCCCATCGGCGTGGTGCGCGAGAGCACGCGCGGCATGGAAGAGGGCAAGTCCTATGTAGTCATCGAGCCGATTGTGGACTTTGAGCGCATCGAGCATGTAATCGTCTACCGCTATACACCTTCCTATGCCGAGCAGGCGGAACAGCGCGATGGCAGCGACGGCCTGGTATCCTCCAGCCTGCCCACGGCGCGTCCTGTGCCCACCTTTACGTTGGATGGCATCGGCGACTTTAACATAAGCGATACGCCTACGCCCAATCCCAATCAGGATGCGCAGCAAACGCCGACCCCTGATGAAACGCCTGCGCCGGGCGAAACTACTTTGCAGCCCGGTCAGACGCAGACCCCGCGGCCCACGGGTAACCTGTCCTATCAGGATGTTCCCGGTACGCCCACGCCTGAGCCTACGCCCACTCCCGAGCCCACGCCTTCGCCCACGCCCACCTTCTCGCTCAGCGATATGACCCAGGAGGCGGATTGATATGCGCAAGGTGCTCAAGGCGCTGCTGCTGACGATCCTGGCCTATCTGTTTCAGGTGTGCGCCATGAGTCAACTCAAAATCGGTGGCGTGGTTGCCAATCTTCTGGCGGTCAATATCGCCATATTGACCGTATCCCTGGGCAAAAAATATGCCTTTGGTGCGTCCTGCGTCACCGGCATTCTGCTTGAGGTGATGACCTCAACTGTCGGCGGCTTTTATGCGGTGATCTATCCGGCGGTCAGTATGCTCTTTGCCCAGCTTTTCTCGGATATGAGCGATGAAAAGCGCGAAATACGCCGCAACCGCGAAAAGAACACCCGCGACGTGAACCCACACATTCGCATTCCGCTGGACGCCATGTGCATCTCCGCCGGAATCGAAACCATTCTGCTTACCTATCTTACGCTGTCGGGCGCGGAGCTTTCCGTGCGCCTGATTGCCCGCGCGCTGCTGTCTGTGGTCTATACCGGCGCGCTGGCCGTAGTATTGATGCTGCCCGTGCGCGCATTCCTGCGCATGTACGGCGGGCGCGTAAAACGCGCTCTGGTTGAAGGAGAACAGGAATAAACAATCATGAAGAAATCACACACCCTGCGCATTTTGCTGGCGCTGCTGGTCATCTTCGGCGCCTTCGCCTATATCGTTTACGGGCTTGCCCAGCTTCAGCTGGTCAAGGGCGAGGGCTACTCCGATTCCGCCGGCAGAAAGAGCATCAAAACCATCCGCACCACCGGCAAGCGCGGTATGATTACCGACGCGGATTCCGTCATCCTGGCCATGACGGAGGACGTTTATAACGTCACCTTTTATCGCGACGCCTCCAAGAGCAAAAAGGCCGATTATCTCAATTACACCAAGTCCATCATCGAGGCCATTCAAATCATCGAAAAGTACGGCGGCGAGCTGTGCGTGGATTTTGTAATCGGCCGCGATGAAAACGGCATGTGGCAGTACCAGTTTGGCGACGGTATTTCCGAAGCTGCCTGGAACACCCGCAGCCAGCAGTGGCGCAGCAACCACTATATCACCGAGACCAAATACGACGATCCCGAGGTCGCCTATCAATTCTTGTACGGCCGCTATCAGTTTGCGCAGCTGGATCAAGTTCCCGACGAGGAAACGGTGCTCAAGGTGATGGCCATCTACAATGAAATGCAGATGAACCTGTACAATTCCCTGCCTGTGGTCATCGCCAAGGACGTCAGCTACGCCACGGTATCGGAGATCGAAGGCCGCAGCATGATGCTGGATGGCTTTGCCATCGAGATCGGCTCCAAGCGCGTTTATCCGCGCGGCTCCCTGGCCTCGCAGGTCATCGGCTATGTCGGCCCCATCTCTTCCTATGAAACCTATTACAGCGAGCTGGAGCCGCAGGGCTATAAGCTGACCGATACCATCGGCAAGGACGGCATCGAGGCCAGCATGGAAAGCTGGCTGACAGAGAACATCTCCTCCCGTTCCGGCACCCGCATTATGGAAAAGGACAGCAACGGCAAGCTGACCCGCGAGATTTCTTCTTCCGAGCCGCAGGACGGCAACAACGTCAAGCTGACCATCATCGCCAGCTATCAGCAGGCCGCCGAGCGTGCCATTGAGGATAACGTCCGCACCGTGCGCGCCGATCAGGAATCCAAGATGGCCGAAGCTAACTGGCTGGAGACCAACAAGGAAAAGCTGAGCGAGCGCGATTGGGACAAGTATCCGCTGCAATTAGCCGATACGGGCGTATTTCTGGTATTGGATGTTGACAATGGTAACGTGCTGGCCATGGCGCAGTATCCCACCTACGATCTGAACGCGCTGATCGCCGGCGGCGAGGAGGCTGCCTCCATCCTGACCGACGAGCGCAACGTGATGATGAACTACGCCATCCAGCAGCGCGCCGAGCCTGGCTCCGTATTCAAAATGGTGACGGCGCTTGCCGCGCTGGTCAACAATAAAATCACCCCGATTACCACCATCAGCGATATGGGCCCCTATACAGCATATACCAAGAACAAAAGCGAAGCGCCCACCTGCTGGGCTAATAAAGCCGTTCGTAACAGCAAGCACAAGAACCTGACTATCATCGGCGGCCTTTCCAACTCCTGCAACTATTTCTTCTATGAGCTTGGACATCGCCTGTATGGCGACAGCGGCAGTACGCTGCTGTATCAGTACTCGGTCGATATTGGCCTGACCAGCAAAACCGGCATCGATCTGCCCGGCGAAAAGCGCGGCATCGTGGGCAACCAGACCATGCTGTACGATTCCACGGTTTCTCTGGATGAGCAGCGCACCTGGCAGCCCATGCTGGTGGCGGCCAAGGTGAAGCAGCATTTGCAGAATGTTGGCGCCAAATATGGCGTTTCCTATGATGAAACGCGCCTGAACAAGTGCGTGAAGCGCCTAATGGATATGGCTGTATCCACTGGTCAGGATAAGTGGGTTAGCTCCATTCAGCCCATTCTGATGGAAGAATTGAACATGACCCGCGATATCGTTATCCTGAGCGCGACGGTAAGCGATATCTTCATTTACCTGAACGATATCAAATGGGGCGGCAGCATGGAAATTCAGACCGCCATCGGACAGGGCATCACGATGGTTACGCCCGTCGCCATGTCCCGCTATATCGCGGCTCTTGCCAACGGCGGCGTCGTGTGGAACGTAAACATCATTGATTCCATCATTTCGCCTGAGGGCGAGGTTATCTCCAAGCGCAAGGCCAGCCGCTTCAACACCTTAGAGGGCGTGGCGGAATATCTGCCCTATATTAAGGCAGGTATGAAGGGCGTGGTAGATGACTCCGGTACTGCAGCGAGACAATTCTCAGGCTGGAAATATGGCGAAGAAATCTGGGCGAAAACCGGTACGTCTCAGGTGACGATCGGTAAGATCAAGCTGGATCTGGAGAACAACGCATGGTTCTGCGCGCTGACGCCCTATGAGCAAGCCGAAATCGCCATCGTGTGTTTTATCCCGAACGGCTACGCCGGCGGCCGTGCGGCAACGGCTGTAAAGGAATTTATCACCTGGTGGATGGACGAGCAAACCAAGGATACCGGCGAGATGGCCGTTGTATCAGGCAACGAATTGATGCCCTAACGCTATAAAGGAAAGAAAATGGGAAAAATCATAGCGCTTGCCGCCGGAAAAGGCGGCACCGGAAAAACGCTGCTGACGGCGGCGCTGGGGGAAAGGCTGGCCGCGCGCGGAGAGCAGGTGTGCCTGCTGGACGCCTGCGCCGGCCTGCGCGGATTGGATCTTAGCCTGGGACTCCAGGATCAGGTGGTCTTTGACTGGCTGGATTTATCGCGTGAGGACTGCGCCATGGAGCAGGCGCTACTGCGCGGCGTGGGGGAGAGCTTGCCCTGCCTGATTGCTGCGCCGCAGGATCTGCTGCCGGAGGATGTCGATATTGCCCAGCTTCAAAAGCTGCTGACCCGACTGCAAAAGCGCTTTGATTATGTGCTGATTGACACGCCCAGCGGCATCGGCAGCCTGACGCGCAGCCTGTGCGCCATGGCGGATGAAACGGTGCTGATTACCACGATGGACGACGCCTCGCAGCGCGGCACAGAGCGCCTTTCCGCCCTGCTGCGCGAGGCGCAGCCCGAGGCCGTCATCAGCCTGATTGTCAATCGGCTGCTGCCTGCCAAACGCAGACAGGATGACCCGGAGGCTACTGCGGCGGCGCTGTCCGGCTACCTGGATTTACCACTCTACGCTGCGATACGCATGGACGATACCATCGGCAGCGTTGACGCGCGCAAAGCCGCCGCCCAGGCTGCGCGCAGTCCGCAATGGCTGACCGCGCTGGAGCAGGCGGCAGATCGACTTTGCGGCAGCGATACGCCGCTTAAGCAAGATCGCGTAAGGAGGAAACTGTGGCTTTCTCGCATAAAAGGATGAGCTTTCACCAAGGCTCGGGCGCGATAACCTCCACGGAGGATCGCCGTACGCGGGCGCATTTGGATATCCCGCTGCTGATTATCACCTACGCGCTGGCCGTTTTCGGCGTGTACTGCATCGCCATTGCCACCTTTAATCCCGATAAGGGCACGGATTTGTCGGTGCTGAATTACATTCTTAATTCCAGCTCCGCCTCTTGGCAGGCCATTTTCTGCCTGGTTTCGCCCATCATTCTGGGCTTTCTGGTGGCCATTCCATATGAGCTGCTGCGCATTCAGGGCCGGCTGGTTTACTATGGCATTGTAGGCCTGCTGATTCTGGCGCTGTTTTCTCAGGCCATTTCGGGCGTAACGGCGTGGATTCCCATCGGTAAGGGTCGTACCATTCAGCCGGCCGAGTTTATCAAAATCGGCATCATCCTGATGATGGCGCGCAGCCTGTCCAACACCGATAAGCCCTTTGGCACCATGCGCAATGCGGCGTATAACCTGGGCATCTTCCTGCTGCCTGCTGGTTTGACGCTGCTGCAGGGTGAGCTGGGCTCCGTGCTGGTCATGTGCGTAATCTTCTATGTGATGCTCTACTTTGCCGACACCGAGCCGTGGGTGCTGATCACCATTCTGGTGCTGGCTGTGGTAGGCATCGGCGCAATCCTGGGGTATATGATGGTTAGCGGTTCGGAAAGCTACCGTCTCAAGCGCATTCTTTCCTTCCTGGATCCGCAGGCCTATTACAACAGCGCAGGCTATCAGATTCTCAATTCCCAATTGGCCATTGGCTCGGGCGGCAAGACGGGCATCGGCACCTTTGTGGTGGGGTCTCTAAGCCAGCTGAACTACGTGCCCGAGGACTGGACGGACTTTATTTTTTCCGCTGTGGGCGAAGCCTTCGGATTTATCGGCTGCATCGGTGTGATCATTGCATATCTTTTGCTGATGCTGCGCATGCTGTATTTGGCGCACTTCACCATGGATCGCTTTGGCAGGCTGATTATCGTGGGGGTTATGGCCATGTTCTTTGCTCACGTGATCGAGAATATCGGCATGACCATCGGCGTGCTGCCCATCACCGGCATCCCGCTGCCGTTTATCAGCTACGGCGGCTCCAACTTTGTTACCAACATGGCGGGCATCGGCCTGGTGCTGAATGTGGTCAAGAATCGTTCCAGCGCGACGGCAATCAATACGCCGCTTATGCTGCGCAATCAGCGCGGTTCCTGGTGGCGGCGCGGTAAGCATGCCAAACAGAGCACCCTGTAAAGGGGAAATCCTTTCTGAAATAGATCTCCAACTATTCGCAAAAGGCATCTTTTACGAATAGTTGGATTACTTTTTGGGGTGTTTTAAAGGGGGTGGAGTGCTTGACGCTGATGGAGTGTTCTTGCCTGGCACAATGCACGGCAAAACGTAATGGATTGCTGCTTTATGATGGATATCGTGCTGTGTTCCGGTAAAGCTTTTTTATTTGTATTAAAACCCCAATGATCCTTATTCTTGTTTGCCTAAACCATCTATCTGCTTAGTTAACGTTATATATCGTGGAGGTTTGCTTTTTTACTTCAATTCAAGTGCAACAGCTTCCTGGATGGCCCTGGGCTATCAATGTGCTGTTCGAGCTGCGCTTGCTTTTCGCCTTTCTCTATCCATTTCCATACAGCCATTTTCCCTGCCGCTTGTGGGTTGACAATCGTAATGGATCGTAGTATCATGTCTTTTGCGAATAGTTGAATGGAGGAAAATGCTGTGCCTGCACCGGATTATCATCAAAGCATCGAAATTTCCCGCAATCGCCGTATCCGCGAATTACAGGCAGAGCTGCCCGACGTTTGCACGGATTTTTTTAGCGCCATATCGCAAACTACCAGTTCCCTCACCCGGCTGGCATATGCCTATGATCTTCGGTTATTCTTTCAGTATCTATGCGCCGAGCAGCCGCAGTTTGCCGATACGGATATGCGCCTGATCACCACCGAGCAGATCGGCCAGGTCACAGCGCGCCAGCTACGCGGTTTTCAGGATTATCTGACGCAGTATATCAAGCCTGCTGATGATGAAGGCGGCGAGTTGATTGTCAATAATCACGAGTTGGGCATTATGCGCAAGCTCTGCGCACTGCGCTCGTTTTTTGAATATCTATTCAAAAATGAGCTGATTCCCGGCAATGTTGCCACCCTTGTCCCCCTGCCCAAGCGCCACAGCAAACCCATTCTGTATCTGGAGCCCAACGAGGTGGAGCGGCTGTTGACAATTGCAGACCAGGGCGAGGGGCTTTCCAAGCATCAGCAAAGCTATCAAAAGATGACCCGCAAGCGCGACGTCGCCATCCTCTCGCTGTTTCTTGGCACTGGCATCCGCGTCAGTGAGCTGGTAGGCATTGATCTGGAAGATCTGGATTTCACCATGAATGGTTTTCTGGTCACGCGCAAGGGCGGCAACCAGACGATCCTGTATTTCCCCGAAAGCGTGGCGGATGCGCTCAAGGCATATTTGCAGGAGCGCATGGCCATCGAGCCATTGCCCGGCCATGAAAAAGCGCTTTTTTTGTCCATGCAGCGGCGCAGGATCACGCAGCGCGCCGTCGAAAACCTGGTCAAAAAATATGCTTCGCTGGCCGCGCCGCTGAAAAAGAAGATCAGCCCACATAAGCTGCGCAGCACCTTTGGCACCAGTTTGTACCGTGAGACTGGCGATATTTACCTGGTTGCGGATGTTCTTGGCCATGCAGACGTGAACACCACCAAGCGTCATTACGCCTCAATGAGCGATCAGCGCAAGCGCGAAGCTGTGAAAAGCGTTGTGCTGCCTGTGATAGAAAACGAAAGCAAAGAGGAGCCTGAAGAATCATGAAAATGTGCGTTTTATATGATCGAGAATGCATCGACTGCGGCGAATGCGATCAGTGTGAGCTGGATCCAACTAAGCGCTGCAATAACTGCATGAAATGCGTATCCGGCGACGCTGAATACCGCGCTATTCTGATTGATGAAGTTGTCAAACCGGCCCAGGAACCCAAACGCAAGCCGCAAAAATAAAGCGAACAGACGTTTCATTTTATACTTGCCAAACGTTTGTTTGCATGTTATAATATGAATAGCGAGTAAATGAGGTGAGCGAATGGCGGCAACAAGACGCGCACGCGGCGATACGCAGCAACGCATTTTGGAATTTATCGAAAGCGAAGTGGCTTCTAAAGGCTATCCCCCTTCGGTTCGCGAGATTGGAGACGCCGTTGGGCTAAAATCCACCTCCACGGTTCACGGCCATCTCCGGCGGCTGGAAGCACGCGGATTGCTGCGTCGTGACGCTATGAAGCCACGTGCCATGGAGGTGCGCACGGAGCGCACCGCGCCTGAAGCATCGGACGCTTTCCGCATGGTGCCGATTGTGGGCAACGTTGCTGCGGGGTCCCCCATCCTGGCGGAGGAATATGTGGAGGATCAAATTCCTCTCCCTGAGGTTATGCTGGGCGATGGCGAGCACTTTATCCTGCGTGTGCATGGCGATAGTATGATTAACGCCGGCATCATGGATGGCGATTATGTAGTGGTTCGTCAGCAGAACACCGCCGTAAATGGCGAGATTATCGTCGCTTTGATCGACGGCAACGCTACCGTCAAGCGCTTCTATCGAGAAAACGGCCGTTTCCGTCTACAACCGGAAAACCCAGCCATGGCACCTATTTATGCACGCGCGATCGATATCGCAGGCAAGGTCGTATCGGTCTATCGTCTATATTGAATAAGCAACCCTTTCGCATTTACTTGCGAAGGGGCTTTTTTGTAATAGCGTTTATGGGCATGCGCATATCCGTCCCCCACGTTTACAATAAAAAAAGAGACTATCCCCTGCGGGACAGCCCCTATATAAATGAGCGCAGACTGTAAGCCGAGTTCTGTCGTGAATAGTCATCTATCTACGCGACCTGTCGCCAGACCGCTCAAGCGATTTCGAAGACGGGCGAGCCACCCATAGCCTTCATCAATCTTGCACCGGATGGGGTTTACATGACGGACGAGTTGCCAGGCCGCCGGTGCGCTCTTACCGCACCTTTCCACCCTTACCGGCATTGCTGCCGGCGGTATATCTCTGTTGCACTTGCCTTGGAGTCGCCTCCACCGGCCGTTAGCCGGCATCCTGCCCTGTGGTGCTCGGACTTTCCTCATGCCTTGCGGCACGCGACTATTCATCTGCCTCAATTACGACGATTAAATTACAGCTGGATCAACAGCCTGCCGCAGCTTTCGCATTCCACCGGCGTGCCAGCGCGCACGGAACGTACCACGGCGGAAGGCAGCGACATGCGGCAGCCGCCGCACTGATCGCCGCTCAACTGGGCCAGCGGCGGCATGCTATGCTGCTTAATGGCCTTGTATTTTTCCAGATAGGAGGGCTCGATACCCTTGGCCTTTTCCGCCACAGTGGTGCGCAGTTCTTCCAGCTTTTTCAGATTCTCTTTGTATTCCACATCATATTCGGCCTTCAGGCGATCGTAATCACCACGAACCTTGGCCGCACGCTGCACGATATCGCGCTGCTGGCTGTCGCGGTCGGCAGCATCCTTGCGGATGCGGCGCACTTCCTGCTCATAGCCGGATACGTTTTGCAGCAAACGCTGCGTCTCCTGGATATAATTCTGCATGCCGTCGCTATCCTCGGGGCGTTTGGCCTCGAAGCGATCATGCAGGGCGCGAAGCTGCTCCTCGGTGTGGACGATGGCGTCCTTCAGGGCGTCCATGCGGTCGCCCATGGCATGTACTTCCTCCTCCAGACGGGCGTTGGCAGCCTTTTGCTCACGCAGATATTCCTGATATTTGAGCAGACGCTGACGGGTAGGCGAGCGCTTCATGGCGTTTTCCTGACGCTCAGCCTCCACATCGGCCTGTTGATAATCCCAAAGCAGTTCCAGTTGACTCATGTGGTACCTCCTTCAATATCCGCTCGTCCGCCGTAAGGCCGGTAAACGGATGGGTAAACATAGACATAATATTGTAACGCATTTAACGCGTTTTGTAAAGCCCCGGCCAGCTTAGGCACCAGCACCGCCTCAGTGCCAAAGTGCCCGCCGCCAAAGAGCACAAAACCGCTTCCAACGGCTGCAATGGCGTTGTGATGGCGAATTTCGCCTGTCAGATACGCCTGCGCGCCCAGCTGACGCGCTTGCAGATAGCCCTCGTCAAACGCGCCGCCGCAGATGGCCAGCGTACGGATGGGCTTGCTGGCATCGCCATACAGATAAATATATTCATCTTCTACTTGGGCGATGCATTGACGCAGTTTATCCGCCGTGGTTTCGCCCTCAGGCACGTCGCCAAGAAAGATGAACCCCTCCTGGCGGACATTTTGCAGGTGCAACAGCTCTGCCAGCACGGCGCTGCCGCTGTAAACCGGGGATTGATCCAGGTTGGTATGCGCGGCGATCAGGCTGATGTTATGCTGGATCAGCGTGCGGATCACATGTCCCTCGTAATCGTCCTCCAAGAGATTCTTGGCGGCATGAAACATGAGCGGATGATGGGTCACAATCAGCTGCGCCTGATGGGCAATCGCTTCGTCAATCACGGCGGGCGTTGCGTCCAGCGCTACCAGGATGCGCTCCGCCGGGGCAGACATGCTGCCCAGCAGCAGTCCGGCGTTATCATAGCTTTCCGCTGTATCAAAGGGTGCGATCTGATTCAGCCAGTCGTATATGTCGCGAACGGTTGCGGTTTTCATTTTGCCAGTTCCTCTCTGATCCATGCAAGCTGTCGTTCATGCCCGGCTTCGCAGGTGACCACGCCTTCGCGCCAGCGCAGATAATCCTGCCACAAGGGTGGCGGATTATCCAGCAGCGCAGGGCCAAGATATAACTCCCGCTCGGTATAGTGAGCATTGCCCGGTTCTGCACGCATCAGCACATAAAACCGACCCTTGGCGCGCACAATACGCTCCGCCGTGATGGCATAGCCGATTTGCATCAGCGTTTGCCGCACCAGCGGGATGTCCGTATGCGAGGACAGCACCAGCGCCGCGCCCTGCAGCAGGCTGCTGCCTTCACGTAGAATCTGCGATATCAGCCGTCCGCCCATGCCGCACATTACCGCGCACTGCACATTGGGATGGCCGTGCAGGGCGTTTAGCCCATCAGCTACGCAAAAATCAGCGCGATCCGCCAGTTCATGCAGCACTAAAAGCGCCTGCGCCTTGGCAAGCGATTCTGCGCTGATATCGCTTACGATCATGCGGGCACACTTGCCGCTATGCAGAAGATGGCAGGATAGCCGTCCATGATCCGCGCCGATATCAGCCCCGTATGCACAGACGGGAAAAAGATCGGCCGCTGCCTGCAGCCGATCGTCTAATTGCGGATAACGCACGGCTTAGTCCAGATAATCCTTCAGTTTTTTGCTGCGGCTGGGATGACGCAGCTTGCGCAGGGCCTTGGCCTCAATCTGGCGGATACGCTCACGCGTAACCTTAAATTCACGGCCTACCTCTTCCAGCGTACGCTGGTTGCCGTCGTCCAGGCCAAAGCGCAGGCGCAGCACCTTTTCCTCCCGCGGGGTCAGGGTGTTGAGCACGTCCCACAGCTGCTCGCGCATCAGGGCATGTGAGGCGGCCTCAGCCGGAGCGGGTGCGTCGTCATCAGGAATGAAATCGCCCAAGTGGCTGTCTTCTTCTTCACCGATAGGCGTTTCAAGAGAAACGGGCTCCTGCGCGATCTTGATGATTTCGCGCACCTTGGCCTCGCTGATGCCCATGGCCTTGGCAATTTCTTCAGGCGTGGGCTCGCGGCCGTATTCCTGCAAAAGCTGACGGGATACGCGAATCAGCTTGTTGATGGTTTCAACCATGTGAACAGGGATGCGGATGGTGCGCGCCTGATCGGCGATGGCGCGGGTGATGGCCTGACGAATCCACCAGGTGGCATAGGTAGAAAACTTGTAGCCCTTGCGGTAATCAAATTTTTCTACGGCCTTGATCAGGCCCAGGTTGCCCTCCTGAATGAGATCCAGGAACAGCATGCCACGGCCCACATAGCGCTTGGCGATGGCCTCGGCCAGCAGGCGCTTGGCCTGCGTGCCGTCATCGATAGCGGCCTGGCACTGCTTCTTTTCCTCGTCGGTCAAGGGCTTGCCATCGGCGTTGATGCCGCTTTCAAGCATTTGCTTGGCCTCGTCGCCCTTTTCCATGCGCATAGCGATGTTGATTTCCTCGTCCGCACTGAGAAGCGGCACCTTGCCGATTTCCTTCAGATACATGCGCACAGGGTCGTCAATGCTGATGCCCTCGGGCATGGAAAGATCGATATCGTCGATTTCGGGAGCAGCCTCGGGCGTTTGCGGGCCTTCGGCGGAATTGGCGTCGCGGATGACCTCCACGCCCATGGCTTCCAGCGTTTCCAGCACCGTATCAAACTGATCCGGGTCGATGTCCGTGGTGGAGAGCTTGGTGATGATCTCGTCATAGGTCATCGTGCCCTTCGCTTTACCCTGCTCATACAGTTCATTGAGCTTATTTTCTTTCTTTTCGGGCTGAGTGCTCAATGTTGCCGCTCCTTTCAATGTACCGCGCGCTTAAGGCGCGCCAATTCGTTGGACAGTGTTAAAAGTTCTTTCAGCATATCGGCCTTTTCGGCGCTGCCGCAGGTATCCAGCTGCGCGCGGATATCGTCAATCTGCCGCTGCAGCCGAGCCTGACGGATGGTGCGCAGGCAATCCTCCGCCACAGCGGCGGCGTTATCCTGCGTGATTTCAGCGTTGAGCGCAAATGCTTCGCTATAGGCTACGCGCTGCTGCTCAGTCTCGCATTCAGCCAGAATGGCCGCAGGTGATGAACCGGCAAGCAGCTTTTGCGCCAGCATGTGCAATTGCGGATCGTCAAAATCCGTATCGCGCACAGCGTCCTTGGGCATTAGGCCGCTGACCAGCAGCGCAATCAGCGTTTTTTCAGGCATGGAGGCTGCGGGCGCGTCGCCTGCGCGCCTGCGGATTATTCTCTCCCTGGGCGGCTTCGCATTATTCGCTTCTGCAATGCTCAGTCCCATTTGCTGGCGCAGCACATCCTTGGAAAACCCGGTCTGCACCGCCAGTGTTTGCAGGTAGGTTTCCAGTTCTACCGGCTCACGCACCTTGGAAAGAATCTGCGCGCAGCGTTTGGCGTATTCGATGCGCTGGTCGTCGTCGCTCAAATCCAGATCTTCTTTGGCGCGCTGCATGCGGTATTCCGCCGCCTTGAGCGGCCGCAGATGCTCGAAAGCGTCCAGACCGCGCTGCCGGATGAACTCATCCGGATCCAGATTATCGGGGAAGAACAGCACGCGGGCGCGGATATCTTCCTGCTCAAAAATTTCCAGCGCGCGCATGATGGCGTGCTGTCCTGCGCTGTCGCCATCATAGGATACCCATATTTCGGGCGCATAGCGCTTTAGCAGCCTTGCCTGCTCGTTGGTAAGTGCAGTGCCCAGGGTAGCGACCACGCCGTTTACGCCGTGCTGAATCAGCGCGACCACGTCCATATAGCCTTCCACAAGGATTACGCGCTTGAGATCACGCTGTTTTCGCAGCAGGTTGGCCGCGTAAACGCCCTTGCGCTTGTTGAATACCGGCGTATCGGAGGAGTTTAAGTACTTGGGCTGCGCATCGCCCAGGGCGCGACCGCCGAAGCCTAAAATTTGCCCCTGCGCGTCGATGATGGGAAAGATGGCGCGGCTGCGGAACATATCAAACCGCGTTTCCTGCTTGACAACGGTCAGCCCCGCCAGGCGGAGCTCCTCCTGCGTGTAACCCTGCTGCTCCAGCGCGCGGGTCAGCGCGTCCCACTCCTCGGGCGCTGCGCCCAGGCCGAACTTGCGGATGGTGCCGTCGTCCAGCCCACGCTTGTGCAAATAATCCAGGATGCGCTGATTTTCCGGCAGCCAAAGCTGCGCGTGATACCAGCGTGCAGCCGCCTTGTTTGCGCCCAGCAACCGCTCTCGCTGACTGCGGCGACGCTCATAATCGGGATCTTCCTGGGTTTCGGGGATAGGCATGTGGATTTGCTTGGCTAGGTATTCCACAGCTTCGCGGTAGGTAAGATGCTCCATCTCCTCGACAAACTGCACCACATTGCCGCCGGCCTTGCAGCCGAAGCAGTAATAGAGATTCTGTTCGCCGTTTACGGAGAAGGAAGGGGTTTTCTCGTGATGGAAGGGACACAAGCCCCAATAGCGGGAGCCGTTTTTCTTTAGCGGTACATAAGCCGATACCACCTGAACGATATCCACGCGGGAGTAAAAATCATCCATCCAGGCGGTGGGAAATCTCCCGGCCATCGCTTGTCCCCCTTTCTGCACGAAAGAATAATTCGCCGTAATTCGCGTTTTTCCTGCATATGGATACAATATTATTGCGTCTTTTGCGATTTTTCCGCGTTTCGCAGCGCGCATGATAGTTATACGATGCTTACTGCAAAAACCCTGCTGAAAAATAAGAACTTCATATTTTTTACGAGATTGGCAGACGCAAAAACAGCACGACTGCAATCGCGCTGTCTGTATCATTGAAAGCCTGCGGAAGCGTCAGATATAGTCGGAAATATAAGGCGCTTCGTGCAGCAGCACATCGTCCAGCAGGCGCACCGTTCGCTCCTCGCCCTCAATGCGCCCCAGGCGTTGCAGCTTTGTCGCCGTCTTATAGCCCAGCATCAGAGCGGTCAGCGTGGCGATGGAAAGTTTCACATGATGCTTGGCCGCCGCAGCGCTCAGCGAGCATTCGCCGCGATGGAACAGCACCGTAACGGTTTTATTGTTCCAGGGCAGAAAATGATCCTCAATTTCAAAGGCAATGGTTACGTTTTCGGCCGTTGGATCACAGCGATATTTCGGGAAGAACTGCTCCGCATCCACAATGCGCCCCATGATATAGGGCCGGATGGTTTCGCGGATATCGCCGTCATCCAGCTCAAAGGCGATGGGATCGCTGTAATAGGAGCTGCCACGCACCTCGTCGATCATGGAATCGTGGGCGTGAATATACTCCCACAGTCCCTGCTGCGCCTCGCGGGTCAGGTAAATCATCGGGCCCATGTAGTCGTTCCAAGTGCCAACGAAGGTGAAAATCACCAGCGTCGCAATCGCGGCAGTAGACAGCGGCAGCATGATTTTCGCCCAGATGCCGTATTCGCTCAGCCCGTCAATGCGCGCCGCTTCGCACAGTTCCGTCGGAATACCCTGATAGAACTGGCGCATCAGGAACACGCCGAACGCACTGAACGCCTGCAGCACAATCATCGCCAGCAGCGTGTCATACAGCCCCATCGAGCGCATCATGATGAACTGCGGCAGCATGTACGCCTGCCACGGCACAGCAATCGTTGCGATATACGCCACGAACAGCAGGTCGCGCCCCTTAAAGCGCAGCTTTGCAAACGCATACGCCGCGAAAGAGGACGTCAGCGTCTGCAGGAACGTCACTGCCAGCGCGATAATCGCCGTGTTCTTGAAGTACGTCAGTAGCGACACGCGTTCCCAGATAACTCGGTAGTTTTCCCAATGGAACGTTTCCGGAATCCAGCGGATGGGGTACTGGAAGACTTCCTGATCCAGCTTCAAGGAGGAGGAAAGCATCCACACAAACGGAATCAGCGTAAACAGCGCCATCGCAATCAGCACCGTATACAGCAGCACACGCCCAATCACCTTCATGACCGGGTTGTCCTTGCGAATCGCCTTTTGATGGGTAACAACAGCCGTCTGACTCATGGTGTTCTTCCTCCTTTCTTAGTCGTTGGCGAATTTCTTCTCGTTTGCGAACTGGATGATGGTCACAATCAGGACGATGACAAGCAGCACCATGGCAATCGCGCTCGCCTGACCGTACTTGATGTTGTTGAACGCCACATCGTAGATGTAGGTGACAAGCATCTTCGTCGCGCGTCCGGGGCCGCCATTGGTCATGATGGCGACCGTGTCGTAAATCTTGAAGCTGCCAATGACCAGCATGATGGTGCAGAAGAACGTCGTGGGCTTAATCTGCGGCAGGGTCACATTGCGGAACTGCTGCCACTTGTTCGCGCCGTCCACCGTCGCTGCTTCGTAAAGTTCGCGCGGAACGCCTTGCAGCGCAGCGAGGTAGATGACCATGTAGTAGCCCATCGAGCGCCACACGCTGACAAGGATAATCGCCCACATCGCCATCGTCGAGTCCGCTGTCCACGATTTGTTGAAGTTGATGCCCAGCGCCATAATCATCTGATTGACCGGGCCATCTTTCATCAGCATGAAGTTCCAGCAGACGCAGATAGCGACCATGGAGGCAACATAGGGGAAGAAGAAAATCGTGCGGAACGCAACCGCGCCCTTTGCCTTGTTCAGCGCCAGCGCCAAGGCAATGGCGCACACCAGCGTCAGCGGCACGTTAATCAGCGCATAGAACACGGTGTTTTTCAGCGCAATGCCAAGGTCAACGCGGTTGAAGAAGTACAGGTAGTCGCCGTTTGCCCACTTGCTGGCAACTTTGTCCACCTTGAAGATTTCCGCGAAATTCTGCAGTCCGACAAAATGGGCATTGCTGATGTCGCCACCGTTCCACTCCACGAACGCCAGCAGGATTGCGCAAACTACCGGGACGAGCGTGAAGATAGCAAACCCCAGAAAGTTCGGCGCGAGAAACGAGTAGGCAATGAGGGTATTTTTCTTTTCCAGCCTGCTCATCTTGTGTTTGCGCTGCTTGGCAGCAACCTCCGCCATAGTTGGACTCCCCTTTCAGCCTGATTTTCCGAAAAATCGACAATAGGCGGGAAGAGCGAGTTTTGGTCGCCCTCCCCGCCCACTGGCTTATGGATGCTTGATTTGCTTGCGGATGCCGATTACTCGTACAGTTCCGCCACGCGCTCGTTCATTTCCTCGATGCCTTCATCGACGGAGATTTCGCGCGTCATAATCATGGTGTGTTCTTCGTTCAGGATGGTCTGGATTTCCGCCAGCTTGTCGCTCACGCCGATTTCGATGGAAACCATGCTGGGCAGCAGCGCAGCCTTGGAGTTTTCATCCTTCGGGAAGCCGTCCACAGACGCCAGCACTTCCGCAACTTCCTCAGAGACCCATGCCGGACGGTTGCCGCAGCCAGCGGTGACCTTCGCGCCTTCCGGGCCGCACAGCCAAGAGACGTATTCCCAAGCCAGATCCTTGTGTTCGGACTTCTTGTTGATCATGATGCCGGTCAGGTTGCCGAAGGAGGAACCCGCCTGCACATCTTCCTTGTGCGGCAGCGCGGTGATGCCCCATTCAAAGTCGCACAGACCATTCTTGATGTTGTTGATGAGGGTCGCGACGTACCAGTAGCCCATGGGCATCATGGCAGTGTCGCCGGTCTGGAACGCGCCGGAGTCGTGCAGGCCAGCCGCGGCCAG
>ERZ780207.1666-NODE-1666-length-18275-cov-5.075686_pt1 | contig 18275 bp, 18 predicted proteins | sample MGYA00510977_ERZ780207 | MGnify/ENA primary metagenome ERZ780207 (study PRJEB29588, sample SAMEA2151383) | human gut metagenome | biome: human gut; feature: human-associated habitat; material: faeces | place: Denmark | collected 2008/2010 ... | reverse complement strand
CTCGCCGCCAACCTTCAGAATCACGTCCCTCAACTTCAATCCCGCACTCGCGGCAGGATTGACCTTTTTTCCGTCCTGTTCAAAATCGCAAAAGCCAACCACCGTGACCCCCTCGGTAAGAAACCGCACGCCAAACGGCATTCCGCCGGGCAATTTGCCACCTCGGCAGGTTTTATCCTGGCCGCCGTGGGTTCCGCCGTGGGCTGTGCCGGAGTTTCCGGCTTTGTGCTGCACGCCGCGAGCGAAAGGGAAAGCGCCGCGCAGAGCAGCAGGGACAGGCCTTTCTTTTTCATGCTCATACAGTTATAGTTACTCCTCATAACGCGTGAGCGCGTAGTCGTAAATATTGTGTCCGCTCTCGAGCGGCGCACCGTTCACGGTGAGCGTGACGTCCGTGCCGTCAAAGGCGTCGAGCAGCGTGTTGACGATGCCGCCGACAAGGAAGTACTCCCCGCTCGTGCCGAGAGAGCGCACCTGCGCGGCGAAAGTGTCGTTGAGGTCGGCTCTGATGTGGCCGTCCTTGTCTGCGGTAACGGTGTTGAACGCCGCGCCGTTTTCAAAGATAAGGCCGTCCATCGCGCCGTTGAGCGTTTCGGCGGTGATCTCCGTGCCGTCGAGCGCGGTGCCGAAGGCAAGGAAGTGCTCGGCGTTCGCGTCGCTGCGGTAGATACGCGCCACGGCGGGGGCTTCGCAGCCGCGCTCGGCGAAGATCGCGGTATAGGTATCGCGCACGTCCTTGGCGCTGTAGGGGTAATGCGCCGGCGTATAGCCGCCGTCGGCAAGGAGGTTTTTCCCGCTCTCGCCGTAAAGGCCCATGGCGGTCTCATACATCGCGGTGAGCTTATCGGTAAGCTTTTCGCCGAACTCCGTCTCCTCGCCGAGATCAAAGGCGGCTGCGCCGCTGCACACGGCGTCCATGCCGTTCGTGAGCGAGAAGTCCATGATCGTGGCAGCGATGCGCGCTCCCGTGAGCGCCGCGCCCGCCCCGGAGAAGCGGAATGACGCGCCGCGCGCGGGGATCATCACGCTGCTCTTCGGTCTGCTCGCGGCGCTTATACTGCTGTGGGCGCTCTTCAACATCCACCCCGCCTCCGGTACGCTCTCCAATGCCTCCGGCAGCAGCAGTCTCAGCCTGTCCGACAAGCTGGACGTATATGTCAACAACGCCGCAAGCGACGCCCTCGGCGAGCTTGCGTACATAAAGAAGATATACACCCTGCAGGAGAACGACACAGTCTCTCCCGTTCCGAACCCGGCAAACTTCGGCACAACAAATGACCCCGCCGATATCCGCGAGGTCATAAAGAACGCCGCCGACCTGCTAGACGGACAGTCCGTCATCTTCGATGAGAACGCAGACTTCGTCCCCGGCGAACCGATCCGGTACTACCTTGATGACACCATACTCGTCATCACATGGAAGGAATACATCAACCAGCGCTGCTGCACCTGCGCTGAGGTCAAGGTCGCGCACGGCTCACAGCTGCGGCGCAAGCTTGCCGAGGACAGCTACAGCTCCAGCGTCCAGCTCTACGCCTCGGATATGGCAAAGCAGGCAAATGCCGTCGTCGCAATAAACGGCGACTTCTATGCCTTCCGAGATCTCGGCATCACCGTGTACCAGCGTACGCTCTACCGCAACAGCCCTGCCAAGGTCGACTCCTGCTTCTTCACCTCCACCGGCGACATGCTCTTCACCCGCGCGGGCGAACTCACCGGCGAGGGCGAGACGCAGAAATTCATTGAGGATAACGACGTTGTCTTTGCTATCGCCTTCGGCCCCGTGCTCGTTGACAACGGCGAGCTGCAGTACTGCGAGCGCTACCCCATCGGCGAGATAGACACCGAGTATTCCCGCTCCTGCATTGGTATGTCCGACGAGCTGCACTACTTCCTCATGACCATCAATCACACGACCGACGCGCGTCCCCGCGCGACCATCAACGAGCTTGCGCGCTTTGTCTATTCCAAGGGTGTGCAGAAGGCCTATAACCTTGACGGCGGCCAGACCTCGGAGATCATCATGAACGGCGAGCCGATAAACCACATCGACTTCGGCTTCGAGCGCACCGTCAGCGACATCATCTATTTTGCCACCGCGATCCCGAATGAGGAGGCGAGCAAATGAATCCCATCGCCATATACAGCGGCTCCACAGTCCTCTATTGGAGCTCGGTAATAATAGTTTTCGGTCTGCTCGCATGCCTCATGCTGTCGCTGTCCCTGCAGCGCGTGAACGGCGGCAGCAGCACCGCGATGCTTCTCTTCTTTCCGCTTGCTATCATCCTCTCCGTGCCTATCTGCCGCGTGATACACTGGTACTGCCACTTTGAGCAGTATAACGGCATCTGGGGCGCGCTGACGGATTACTCCACCGGCAGCTACTGCCTGCCCGGCGCGCTGCTCGGCGTGTGGCTTGCCGCGCTTATTGTGAAGAAGCTTGGCTTTGAGCGCAGCATTGCCCGTCTGCTGGACGCTTTCGCCCCGGGGGCGGCTCTCGCGGTCGCATTCATCCGCCTGAGCGCGCTCTTCAACAGCTCCTGCCGCAGCAAGATCGCCGTAACGACGCCCGCGCTCCAGCACCTGCCCATCGCTTCCGGCGTCACGAATTCCACAGGCGCCGTTGAATACCGCTTCGCGACCTTCTTTGTGGAGTTTCTGCTTATGCTCATCGCGGCGGCAGTCCTGCTTGAGTTCTTCTATCGCTGCCGCAAACGTCCGATGAAGCGCGGCAGCAGCGACGGGAACACCGCAAGGTACTTCCTGCTGCTTTACAGCGCGATAGAGCTGCTGCTGGACAGCACCCGCAACGACTCCAGCTTCATGAAGTTCAACGGCTTTGTCAGCATCGTGCAGATGATCTGTGCGATATGCATCGGCGCGCTGCTCATTTATTACAGCCGCCGGAGCGTAAAGGCCAACGGCCTCGGCGCAAGGCACTGGGTCATATGGGCAGTCTGGTTCCTCGGCCTTGCCGGGACGGGCGTGTCCGAATACCTCGTCCAGCGGCACGGCAACTGGTACCTCGGCTGCTACGCAGCCATGACAGTCTGCTGCGCGCTGATGGCCGTAGCGGTATACCGGATGTACCTGAGCTGCTGCGACGAAGCAGCGATCGGCGTTTTAGAATGACGCCGCAGTTCGGGCTATTCGAGATGGCAAAAGCGCCCGCATGCCAAGGTATGCAGGCGCTTTTCTATACGATGGAGCGCAAGAAATGAGACGGCCGAAGCCGTCTCCTTTCTTGCTATTTAAAAATTATCAGTCGGTCACGTAAGGCAGGAGAGCGATCTGACGTGCTCTCTTTATAGCCTCGGTGAGCTCACGCTGGTGCATGGCGCAAACACCGGTAGTGCGGCGCGGCAGGATCTTGCTGCGCTCGGACACGAAGCGGCGGAGCTTTGCGGTGTCCTTGTAATCGATAAAGGTGGCCTTATCAACACAGAACTGGCACACTTTTCTGCGCTTGCGGTTCTTGGGATTGTTCTTATCGAAAGCCAAAGCTGTATCCTCCTATCAAAATTTTAGAACGGCAGCTCGCCGTCGCCGTCATCCAGCTCCGCAAAGGCGGAAGCAGCGGGAGCGCTGCTCTTTCCGGCAGAGCCGGAATTGCCATAGCTGCTGTTGCTGTATGAACTGCTGCGGCTGTCACCGCTGTCGCCGTCGCGGCGGCGGCTCTCCCCGAAGTACATATTGTCAACAACGACCTCTGCGCTGCGGCGCTTGCCGCCATCGCGATCGGTCCAGTCACGGATCTGGAGACGACCGGAAACAACGGCCATGCTGCCCTTCGTGAAATACTTGCTGACGAACTCCGCGGTCTGACGCCAAGCGACGCAGTCGATAAAATCGGTCTGCTTTTCTCCGCCGTCACGGCTGCCGAAATCACGGTCGACCGCAAGGGTGAAGGACGCTACCGGCGTCTGGGACTGGGTGTATCTAAGCTCAGGGTCTCTGGTCAGACGCCCCATAATGGTGATATGGTTCAGCATAATTATCGCTCCTTACTCTGCACGCAGGGTAATCAGGCGACGCAGAATGCCGTCGGTAATACCGAGTATACGATCCAGCTCGGCGGGGAACTCGGGAGCGCTGGTGAACTTCATCAGCACATAGTAGCCCTCGGAAATGTAGTTGATCTCGTAAGCGAGCTTGCGCTTACCCATCTCCTCCATCTCTTCAAGAGTACCATTCGCTTCCACAAGTGCCTTGAACTTCTCAACAACAGCGGCAGTCTCCTCCTCGCTGAGGTTGGGGTTGATGATGTACATCACTTCGTACTTTTCGCTTGCTTTTGCCATGGTTGCACCTCCTTCTGGTCTGTTGGCCCCCGTTCAGACGGGAGCAAGGATCGCCCGCCTCCATGGACAGGCTATATTATTATAGCTGTTTTTCTTTATTTGTCAAGGGTTTTCGGCACATTCAGGGCCGAAAAAAGTATCCCGCACCGGTGGTGCGGGATATCTTTTTATATACTGATCGTCTGCTTATTCGCCATCGTCGGTATAGGTGCAGACCTTGCCGACGTTGAGGATCATGTTCGGGTCAAAGACCTGCTTGATCTGAGCCATAAGGTTGAATGCGGCCTCGCCGACAGATTCCTTGAGGTACTCCTTCTTCGCGTGGCCGATGGCGTGCTCGCCGGAGACCTGACCTTCAAACTCAGTGCACTTGGCATAGCACTTGTCCATGATGACCTTGACCTTGGGAATGAACTCTTCCCGCGTCATGGTGTTGGAGCAGCAGTAGATATGCAGGTTGCCGTCGCCGGCGTGGCCGAAGTTGCGGATCTTTATCCCCTGCTCCGCGCCGACCTCGCGGACATAGACGAGAAACTCCGCGATCCTGTCGACAGGGACAACGACGTCCATCTCGTCAAGGAGCTTGGTGTCGGCCTCGATCGCGGTCAGGAACGAACTGCGCGCCGCCCATACTTCCTTCTTCAGCGACGGGGTATCGACAACGAGAACATCCATCGCGCCGACCTTCTCGGCGACCTCGCCGAGCTTTTCCATCTTGAGGTAAAGCTCGTCCTCGCTGTTGCCGACGAGCGTGACAAGGATGCACGCGCCGACGGCCTTACCGCCCACCTCGGTGGGAAAGATGGCGTTGCCGGTAAACGCGGCGGAGCTTTTGACGATGTCCGCGTCCATGAACTCAATGGACTGGGGATCGAGGTTTGCAAGCTTTATCGAGGGCACGGATGCAATCGCGTCGGCAAGCTCGGTAAAGGGCAGGATCAGAGACACATCGCAGGCGGGTGCGGGGATGAGCTTGAGCGTAAGCTCGGTGATGATGCCGAGAGTACCCTCGGAGCCGCAGATCAGGTGCAGCAGGCTGTAGCCGGAGCTGGTCTTGCAGACGGTCTTGCCGAGCTTCATGATCTCGCCGCTCGGGAGGACGACGGTCATCGCCATGACATAGTCGCGCGTGACGCCGTACTTGACAGCGCGCATACCGCCGGCGTTGGTGCTGACGTTGCCTCCGACCGTCGCGGTCTTCTCGCCGGGATCGGGAGGATAGAACAGGCCGTGAGCCTGAGCATCAGCCGCGAGGTCGCAGAGTCTTACGCCGACCTGAGTATGAACGCAGAGGTTCTTCATATCGTAGCCGAGGATCTTGTTCATGCGCGCCGTGCAGATAATTACGCCGCCGTTCAGTGCGACCGCGCCGCCGACAAGGCCGGTGCCTGCGCCGCGCGGGGTAACGGGGATGAGGTTCTCATTGCAGAGCTTCATGATCGCCGCGACCTCTTCGGTGCTCTCCACCTCGCATACCGCTTCGGGGAAGCGCTTGCCGTAGATGGGCATTTCATCGTGGCAGTAGTCCTCGGGGATGCTGCCGTCAAAATAGAATCTCTCCTCACCGACTATCGCCTTGAGCTTTTCGGCGAGCTCAGCGGTGATCTTGTTGTATTTCGCCATGCTTTTATCTCCTTAAAGTATTTTTATCTTTACGCAAATCCCGGCGTCCGGGACGCGGTCTGTACTGTTATTCATGCACCATTCACTGCCTGTCAGCATACCATAAAGCCGTTTTTAAGGCAAGTGGTAATTGGGATGGACAGACTATGTTTCCCACAAACGACAGATATCTGCAAAAACAGCATTGACTTTTTCTTTTCGTCACATTATAATAAAGGTGGTATTTACCATACCAAGAACTGCGCAGGTTACTATGATAAGGTCTTAGTACCGCAGAGCTCTGACGCCCCGTTTCTGCGGGGCGTCATCTTTTTATATAGAAAAATACAAATAAAATAGGAGGCTCCGCAATGCTTTCATACGGGATCGGTCTTGACATAGGCATAGCATCTGTCGGCTGGGCTGTAGTCGCGCTTGATAACAATGAATTGCCCTACGGAATAATAAATATGGGGTCACGCATATTCGATGCTGCCGAGAACCCCAAAGACGGCGCCTCCCTTGCGCTGCCAAGACGGGAGGCGCGCAGCATGCGCCGCAGGCTGCGCCGTCACAGGCACCGGAACGAGCGTATACGTGCCATGCTCGTCAGGCGCGGTATTCTGACGCAGGGCAGCCTTGACACTCTTTTTGACGGGCAGCTCGAGGATATATACGCGCTGCGCGTCCGTGCCCTGGATCAAAGCGTAACGGCGGAGGAATTTGCGCGGATACTGATACACCTTTCCCAGCGCAGAGGCTTCCGTTCAAACCGCAAAGCCGAAGCGTCAAAAGAGGACGGGGAGCTTTTATCCGCGGTGAGCAAAAATGCTGAGCGGATGCGTGAAAACGGTTACCGCACCGCTGCTGAAATGTTCATGAAATCGGAGGAATACTCAGAGCATAAGCGCAACAAGGGAAACAGCTATATTTCAACAGTCAGCCGCGGCATGGTCGAAGCAGAAGCAAAGATGATCTTTGCCGCGCAGCGGTCATTTGGCATGTCCTTTGCCTCGGAGGAAACAGAGGGAGAGTATCTCAGCATTCTTCTGAGTCAGCGCTCCTTTGACGAAGGTCCCGGCGGCGACAGTCCATACGGCGGCAATCAGATCGAAAAGATGATAGGTAAATGCACGCTCGAGCCTGACGAGCTGCGGGCGGCAAAGGCCAGTTATTCGTTTGAATACTTCAATCTGCTGACGCGGATAAATAATATCCGTATAGTGGAAGGCGGAGCGTCTGTCCCGCTCGACAACGCGCAGCGGGCGCTGATCGTTGAGCTTGCGCACAAGACCGAAGCTTTGGATTTTGCCAAACTGCGCAAAGCGCTTGAGCTCTCGCCGTCACAGACCTTCAACCTTGTGTATTATCGCGCGGACGAAACGCAGGAAGCATCGGAGCGCAAGCAGAAATTCAGCTTCCTGAGAGCATATCACGAGCTGCGCCGCGCTTTTGACAAACTCTCCAAGGGCTATATAAACGGCATGAGCCGCGAAAAGCGCAATGCAATCGCTTACGCGCTGACAGCATATAAAACGGAAAAGTCGATACGCACGGGGCTCGAAAATGCCGGGCTGACAGAGGATGAGCTAAACACTGCGCTCACAATAGGCAGCTTCTCAAAGTTCGGTCATCTCTCCGTAAAGGCCTGTGACAAGCTTATCCCTTATCTTGAACAGGGCATGAAGTATAACGACGCATGCGCCGCGGCGGGGTACAACTTCAAGGCTCACGACGGTGAAAAAAGGTCGCGACTCCTGCACATCACGTCTGATGACATGGAACCGATAACGAGCCCGGTCGTTCGCCGCGCGGTATCGCAGACGGTGAAGGTCATCAACGCGATCATCCGCGAGCGTGGATGCAGTCCCACATTCGTCAACATCGAGCTCGCGCGTGAAATGGCAAAGGATTTCCAGGAACGCGGCAGACTCAAAAAGGAAATGGACGCGAACGCCTCGCAGAACGAGCGCGTTATGGAGCAGATAAGGGAGCTGGGCAAAACTCAGCCCACAGGGCAGGATCTGCTGAAATATCTTCTCTGGCAGGAACAGGACGGACGCTGCGCCTATTCGCTGAAGTCAATACCGATTGAAAACCTGTTCGACGATGGCTATGCGGAAATCGACCACATCATACCCTACAGCATAAGCTTTGACGACAGCCGCAGAAACAAGGTGCTTGTCCTCTCAAAGGAGAACCGCGAAAAAAGCAACCGCCTGCCGCTGCAATATCTGAGCGGTAAACGGCGCGATGACTTCACCGTATGGGTCAACACAGCCGTGAGGGATCAGAAGAAGCGCAGAAATCTGCTCAAAGAAGAGATAAGCGACGTGGACCGCGGCAAGTTCATTGAGAGGAACCTTCAGGATACAAAGACAATGTCAAGCTTCCTCATGAATTATCTGAACGATAATCTGGAATTTGCGCCGTCGGATAAGCGCAGGAAAAGAGTGACCGCGGTAAACGGAGCTGTCACGTCATACCTGCGCAAGCGCTGGGGCATCAGGAAGCTCCGCGCGAACGGCGATACCCACCATGCAGTCGACGCGCTCGTCATCGCCTGCACGACGGACAGTCTGATCCAGCGCGTCAGCAGATACAGCAGGTGGCACGAAAGCAGCACCGTTGAGGTCGACCCCGAGACCGGCGAGGTGATCGACCGCTTCCCGTACCCTTGGCCGCAGTTCCGCAAGGAGCTTGAAGGCCGCTTGACAAGCGACCCGATGAAAAATCTCCGTGAGCTGAACCTGCCGCTTTACGGCGATTCTGAAGTGCCGCTGCGGCCGCTGTTTGTCTCGCGCATGCCGAGGAGAAAGGTCACGGGCGCGGCGCACAAGGAAACGATCAAAAGCCCCGCCGCCCTCGATGACGGCTTCCTCGTCGTCAAGAAGCCGCTTACCGAACTGAAGCTCGATAAGGACGGCGAGATCTCGAACTACTATATGCCGCAGAGCGACCGCCTGCTGTATGAGGCGCTGAAGCGGCAGCTCAGCGCTCACGGCGGAGACGGGAAAAAGGCATTCACCGAGCCTTTCCATAAGCCGAAGAGTGACGGCACGCCAGGCCCGGTCGTCAACAAGGTGAAGATATGCGAGCCGAGCACAATGTCTGTCCCGATCCTTGGCGGCAGCGGCGCGGCGGATAACGACAGTATGGTGAGAGTAGACGTGTTCCGCGTCGAGGGAGAGGGCTACTACTTTGTCCCCATTTACGTTGCCGATACGCTGAAGCCTGAGCTGCCGAACAGGGCGTGCGTTGCATTCAAGCCATATGACCAATGGAAAGTGATGGATGACAGTAATTTCATTTTCTCGCTCTATCCGAATGACCTGTTCAAAGCGACGAGCCGAAGGATGCTCTCCCTAAAGCTTTCTCAAAAGGACAGTACGCTGCCGCCGGAATACTGTGTGAAGTCAGAATACCTTTATTTCAAAAGTGCAGGCATAAGTACAGCATGCTTCACTGCGATCAATCACGACAACAGCTACAAAATAAGCAGCTTAGGAATAAAAACTCTTGAGAACTTAGAAAAATACACCGTGGATGTTCTCGGTACATACCACGCCGTAGGGAAGGAAACCAGACAGCCGTTTTATAAAAAGAGAGGTTGAACATGGCGTTTCGAAACATTATTGTCGAAAATCCTGCGCATATCTCCGTGAAGAACAGCCAGCTTGTGATCCGTACCGATACCGAGCACAGCGCCGCGCTTGAGGATATCTCTGCGCTGCTGCTCGAAAACCAGCAGACAACGATAACAGCAGCCGCACTCTCCGCTCTTGGAGAGTGCGGCTGCTGTGTTTTTACCTGCGACGAAAAGCATTTACCCTGTACAGTGCTCGCCCCATTCATGCAGCACAGCCGTCAGGCCGCCGTCATCGAAAAGCAGCTTGCGGCGGGTGAACCGCTGAAAAAGCGGATGTGGCAGGCCATAGTCAAGGCAAAGATCACCAATCAGGCACTTTGCCTGAAATACTGCGGGAATGAGCATGACTGCCAGACCTTGAAAGCAATGGCGGAGCGCGTCCGTTCGGGCGACGTGGGGAACGTAGAAGCTGCTGCGGCGCGCTTTTATTTCCCCGTTCTCTTCGGGGAAGGCTTCACGCGGGGGAACGACTGCATATACAATGCCGCGCTCAATTACGGCTATGCCATCATCAGGGGCAGCATCGCCCGCTCTCTGGCGGTGCACGGTCTGCTGCCCGTTTTCGGAATACACCATGAAAGCTCGATGAACGCATTTAACCTTGCCGATGACCTGATAGAGCCTTTCCGGCCGCTGATCGATCTTCTTGTATTCTCCTCTTTCCGCCCCGAGGATGAGCTTGGTCCCGACAAAAAGCGTCTGCTTTTCGGTGCGCTGAATCTGGACATTCTTTCCGATTCCCAGCATCACAGCACCGCATACGCGATAGACAGGCTCGTGCAGAGTCTGCTGCGTTCACTGGATGAAAAGCAGCCCCGGCTTCTCCTCCCAGAGCTGCTTGCGCTTGAACAGCACCGGTATGAATAAGTTTATGAGAATGCTCGTATTTTTTGATCTGCCCGTGCAGACAAAGACGCAGCGGAGAGAGGCCACGAAATTCAGGAACTTCCTGCTCAAGGACGGTTATCATATGCTGCAATACTCCGTATACGCCCGCGTGTGCAACGGGACTGACGCCGTGGACAAGCACCGTGAGCGCCTGCGCGACCGTCTGCCGAAAAACGGGGCGATCCGGATGCTCGTCATTACCGAGAAGCAGTACGAGAGTATCGAAATCCTGCTGGGCGAGCTCACACCTGCGGACAAACCTTTCGAGAGCGAGGTCCTCAGCGTTTTTTGAAAAATCGGAATTTCTGCATTTTTGCCGCGGCGGCGCAGACTTTTTTATAAAAAAGGAGCCCTGAAACCATTGATTTCAGGGCTCCTTTTCCGCAGTCGTTTTACCATACCAAGAACTGCTAGGGAACTACAACTGAATCTGAAGGGCAACACGGTTGCCACCGGTTTTACCATACCAAGAACTGCTAGGGAACTACAACTCGAAAGTTGTTCGTCTCCAGACTCTTCTTGTTTTACCATACCAAGAACTGCTAGGGAACTACAACAAAAGCTCTCATAATGAAGGAGGTCTTCAGGTTTTACCATACCAAGAACTGCTAGGGAACTACAACCTTTTCAACAGCATCTTTACCAGACCAATTGTTTTACCATACCAAGAACTGCTAGGGAACTACAACCTGGAACAAGCACAGGAGAACCAGAAACGGGTTTTACCATACCAAGAACTGCTAGGGAACTACAACCGGGGCTATGGCTCTCAAGCTCAATCACTCGTTTTACCATACCAAGAACTGCTAGGGAACTACAACCACACCAAGTAAATCCAATGCAGCTTTCATGTTTTACCATACCAAGAACTGCTAGGGAACTACAACCCGTTGCTTGCGCTCTTGATGACGGCTCTGGTTTTACCATACCAAGAACTGCTAGGGAACTACAACTTCTTTTCTAATTATCCTGAGTCTGATTTCGTTTTACCATACCAAGAACTGCTAGGGAACTACAACTGATTGTATCATAAAGGACAGGATTTGTCAGTTTTACCATACCAAGAACTGCTAGGGAACTACAACAACGAAGAGCTCGAGGACTTGCCCGAGGAGAGTTTTACCATACCAAGAACTGCTAGGGAACTACAACATGAGGAGGTGTATCCCGATGCGCAACATGGTTTTACCATACCAAGAACTGCTAGGGAACTACAACGAACTCTTTCCAGTGTTCCCAGCACAAACGGTTTTACCATACCAAGAACTGCTAGGGAACTACAACAAAACACCGCTTCTGCTTGGGCTCCTACTAGTTTTACCATACCAAGAACTGCTAGGGAACTACAACCTTACGTATGATCCCGTCAATGTGCCTGTTGGTTTTACCATACCAAGAACTGCTAGGGAACTACAACTTATAAAGTTGACGCTGTCACCGGCGCACAGTTTTACCATACCAAGAACTGCTAGGGAACTACAACATCTTGCCAAGGCGTTCCTGTTCGACAAGGGTTTTACCATACCAAGAACTGCTAGGGAACTACAACGTAAAAAAATGACTGTGGAAACAATGCTATGTTTTACCATACCAAGAACTGCGAAGAGACTACAACAATGGGTTAACTGACATCAGCCTGCTACGTTCATTCTTCGATGACCTCAAGTTCAGATTCCACACAACCGTACAGTTTCCAGCTATCATCGTCACCGAAGCCGCCGGGCGTTCCCTTTTCGTCGGATTCGACTTCAAAGCGCTCTATACCTTTTACTGTGTGAATGTCGACCACGATACCGGTGATGCCAGTCTCTTTTATTCTCACATGTGCAAACCAATCTATCATATTCAACATGCCCTTTTTTAATTAGTATACACTATCGCTCCCCTTTTGGCAAGACGTCCCGCCGCTGCGGGTGGTAATTTCCCCCGCCCCGGCTATTGACACGGCGCAAAAACCTGCTATAATATTACAGTACAATTGAACACCTTATCAAGAGTGGTGGAGGGAACGGCCCTGTGAAGCCCGGCAACCTGCGTATGCAAGGTGCCAAATCCGGCGGTGATACGAAAGATGAGGCTTTTATGCAGACTTTATGCTCCGTCGGATGACGGAGCTTTTTTATTGCTCTTTATTGCTCTTGACCCAAAGTTCTGTAAAAATACAAAGGAGGATATATAAGTGAGCCATTACTTTTTCACATCCGAATCCGTGACCGAGGGGCATCCCGATAAGATCTGCGACCAGATTTCCGACGCTGTGCTCGACGCCATCCTTGAGAAGGACCCGCAGGGGCGCGTCGCCTGCGAGACCACCGTCTCCACCGGCCTTGTCCACATCATGGGCGAGATAAGCACCGAGTGCTATGTCGACATCCCGCGCATCGCGCGCGAGGTCATTCGCGATATCGGCTATGACCGCGCAAAATACGGCTTTGACTGCGACACCTGCGGCATCATCACGAACATCGACGAGCAGTCCGGCGACATCGCAATGGGCGTCGACAAGTCCCTTGAGAACAAAAACGGCGAATATGACGAGCTCCAGAACGGCGCCGGCGACCAGGGCATGATGTTCGGCTACGCCTGCGACGAGACCCCGGAGCTTATGCCGATGGCTATCTCTCTGTCCCACAAGCTCGCGAAGAAGCTCACCGCCGTCAGGAAATCCGGCGCGGCGCGAAGCCGCGCAGCATCATCCAACGGAAGGTCGGTATCGGTCAAATAATAATCTGTAGGCTTTGATTGATCGGATGTATCCGGCTTTGCTGTGCAGCCTGCAAGCAGCAGGAGCAATACCGCAAGCGCGGTGGGAAATAGACGTTTCATCATGGTGCTTGTCCTCTTGATGTTAGATTTGAGCATGGCCCTTGCACTTTTTATTCGGGAATATATACTTCCGCAGGACGTCCGTGCCATGGATTCTCCCAGCCGGAGGTCCCGTCCTGATAATACATGGTGACATTTTCGGTGGAATCAAATACATAATTGGCTTGCTGCGGTGCATCGCCCTTGAAGTAGACCGCACGCAAATTGGGACAATCACAAAAAGCACAGTTGCGCAGAAGTGTAACGCTGGAAGGGATCGTCACCGTCTCCAACGAAGTGCAGCCGTAAAAGGCGTTGTCCTGAATTTCCGTCACACCATCCGGAATCACCACGGCGGTTATGCTCGTGCAGCCTTCAAACGCTCCCGTCGTACCCATGACGTTTCCAATCGCGGAAACAGTTTTTCCGCCGATCTGTGAGGGAATCACAATATCTGTTTCAGTACCGATATACCGGCTAATGGTAACTGTGCCATCCTCGTTTTCCGTTATTTCAAAGTTTGCGGCGTCGGTGACATATCCCTGCGAAGATTCACCGCTGGCATTGTTGCTCTCCGGCACATCAGATATTTGCCCTGAAGTTACTGTTTCTCTATTTTCTGTTGGAGTGGACGGCTGGTCATCGGTTTCCAGCGTATTCTGCGTGTTACTGCATGAAATTAGTGTCATAAGAAGAGCAATACTTACGGCGATGATCGAAAGTCTCGAAATTTGGCGCATGATAAAAGCCCCCCGTATATTCTGAAATGGACAAATTAAGGTGATGGGATGTAGAGAGAGTCTGGCAGCACTATCGGAGTGAGCTTTGAAAGATCGAAGCTGTCCGGCAAATCAGTCAGAATTAGTGCTCTGCCAGGGCCAAACGCCAATGTGGTCGATATGCCGTGTGATGTTTGATACTGCCATTCCTGATAACTCATTGCACCGATAACATTGAGTGTAAGGATTTGCTCATTGCACGCAATGTAAGCGGACTATGTGATTTTGACCTGTTCCGCGACGGAGACAAGCTCGTCCGGCGAGAGCCCGCGGCTCCAGAAGTAAACGATCCAACCGTTTTCTTCGTCGATCTGGATGATGGCAGCTTTTGTACCGGTTTCTCCCGCGTAATTTTGGCCCTCACCCCAGTAGAGCGTAGCATCCTTGCCGTAAAGCGTGATGGACTTTGACTCGGCGTCGTCAGCGATGTCATAGTCTCCTACTAAGGTTTGCGAGATGACGGTGACATTGATGCCAATTTCCTCACCGCTGCTGCCGAAAAGTCGGACGCTGTTGAAAAAGCTGGCCCGATTGCTGTGCTCCGGAGGAATGCGATAGGTCCCTTCCAACGTGGAGCAGTCGATCTTACCGGCGGTGCGGGATAAGGGGGCCTCCTCTCCGTCAAAGCTGATCGTTAAGTGGTCGGAGAAAATTTCAATCAGGGTATTTAGCGTGTTCACGCGGAACGACGGGGAAAGCGCCAACGTCGACGTGAACAAAAGCACGGAGATGAGCGCCGCGACGAGGACAATTCGCAGTGCGCGGGAGGACGTGCGCTTTTTGGACCGTTCATAGGTCAGCGCCTCTTCGATGAACTCATCGTCGATCCCATTCATTGCGCTGGAGAATTTCTGAGCCAATGTCAACATGCAAAAACGCCCCTTTCTGCAAGATGGGTTTGTAATTGCTTACGGATTCGGGAAAGCCGGACAGAGACATTCTTTTCCGTCAGACCGGTTCGAGCCGCGATTTCTGCATAGCTATCGGAGAACCAGTAGCGCCGCAGGAAGATCACGCGGTTTTCCTGTGATAGGCCCCTGAGAAAATCTTCAATGATCGAAATCAACTCTTTTTCCTCGAGAGAGTCTTCAATCGAGACTGAGGAAGAAAGACAATTTTCCAATTCCTCCATTGTCAAGTCGTAATTGCTGTTTCGCTTGAGAGCTGTATTGGCCCGATAACGCATGATAGAAATATTCCGAACAAGTTTACAAACAAATGCAACCAGCGGATTAGGCCTGTGCGGAGGGATCGCATTCCAAACACCGAGATAGGCATCATTCACGCATTCCTCTGCGTCCTGTTGATCCTTCAAAATGCTGCGGGAAAGATTATGGCAAATCGCCCCATATTTGCCGTCCAGCGCTTCGATTGCAAGCTCAGAACGTGCAAAGAACAAATCAATGATCTTAATATCATCCACAAGGAATCACACCCTTCTATTTATTACCTTGCAAATTGGGGTGAACTACTACATCAAAGCAAGAATTTTTATCGGGAATTTTGGAAGATTCCCTGTTCTCCGCTGTCGTATTGCTGTCCCAACATAAAAAGCAATACGACCAGCAAGATCTCATTTCTTCACCCAGACCGGTTTTCGTTCCATTCTATAACAGATGTGCGGGGATATCAAACCCTTGAAGGATTTCGAAATATCTATAGTGTACGTGTATGGTTTGGCACGGAAAACAACCTATAATTTACATTGATGTACCACTTGAAGAACATTTTGCACATAGCTGAAAATATTTATTTGGCTAACTTGTCGAAAAATGAATGGCGCGTTATTCCTTGTAAGAATGTGTTCTCTTTTTACATCTATATATCAGACGTTAAAAGAATTATTGACTTATCCCATCAGCTCCTTTAGTATGGCTATTGATAAAACAAAATGATTTTGCAGTGGAGGCATGCTCATGGAAAGAAACGGAATAGACAAACTCAAAAAAGCCTGCATAATACTCCCGTTGGTCGTTGCGGTCATATTCAATTCCAGTGTTGCGGCTATTGATTGTGAGAACAATTCTAAACTGAGCTGCGGAATAGATTCCTATTATGTGAAAGACATAATAGCTCAAGACAATCATATATGGTTTCTTTTGCATGATAACTCGATAGGCAAAGATGCAGTAGCCTGTATAAATGAAAAGACGCTTGAATTGCAGGCATGCTATCGAAGCGGCGAAGATTTAGAAGATGAGATGATCATTCAGAATATGTCTGTCCAACCAAATGGTTCAGTTTGGCTTGACCTATTCTATCCGAAGAATCCAAAGGGTTTGCAATACAGCCTTTTTATTCTTCAAGACAATGTTAATGTGGCTGCGGCCAGTAATGTTGTCCTCTGCGAAAATGTTGCCTTATGGGAAAATGGAAGTTCGCTGTGTTACTGGGATAGCGATGAGATCGTCAAATCTGTGGACATTCCTGCTGGCACAGAGCCTTATGCGATTTCGGCATTGAATGGCAGGCCATGTTTTGTCGATGCCTATACTGGCAAGGTATTCCTTTTGAATGAACACGGAAAATGGATCAATCAGTACAGTATCCCAGTTAGCGATAATAAGGTTTTGCCCCAAGAATTTGTGAACTTTTACGCTTCCATGACAAGCTGCGGTAACGAGGTGTACTTGTCGTATCTTGTCGGCCCGGAAAAGAGCAATAGTCTGAACAGAGGCGGCCTTGTGAGGCTCAGCGACGGAAAAAGGCTGGGAGACACTGCCGGTTTGATCGTTCATGCCAAGAAGCAAAATGATGATTCTGTGCAGCTTTATATGACCAACGGTTTCTCCGACAATTCCAAGCTGAAAGAGTACCAACAGCTGTCTATTAAATCAGACACAATCACCGAAGCAAGGGCTTTCCAACAAGACGGCGACAATACGGCTATATATTTGCCGGCAGAGTGGCAGTATAGGGACAACCTCGGCCGTCTATGGGGATGGTCAGAGACAATTCGGAATAGTATTACCTGCATTGATACGGATAGCCTTACAGATACCGACAGCAAGTTCAGTGCGTCTACCGACTATTATGGCTTCCTGGACGCGGATGAGTCAGCATGGTATGGAAGTCAGCAACAGGGCGTTATAAAGTCAGTTGTCCAGTTGGGCATTATGAACGGATATACTGACGGTACATTTCACCCTATAGGCAATATCACACTGAGCGAAGCAATTAAAATGGCTGCTGTTGTCCATGCCACATGTAATAACCAGACAATCTCTTTTTCAGCATCAGATGGTGGTAAATGGTATGATGCCTATCTGAACTATTGTGTAAAAAATCGAATTGTCTCGAGCGACGAATATTCCAGCCTCGATGCTTATGCAACACGAGCACAAATAGCACATATTTTCGCGAAAGCAACATCTGATTTTGCCGTTATCAACGACATTGACTATGATTATATTCCTGACGTAAGTGAACGAAGCGAATACGCTGATGAGATACTTGCTCTTTACAGAGCAGGCATCTTGACCGGAGATGAAAGAACCAGAGCATTCAGACCATCTGACACCATTACACGTGCTGAAGCAGCTGCAATAATCTCGAGAGTAGCTTTGCCTACGACGCGAATCAAAATCGTTTAAAATGGGAAATGAAAAATTCTGTACCCTATGCAGAGGCACTGCAATGGAGCATGATCTGGAAAAGTTAGCGGTTACGGCATTGCCTATCTCTGCAAGTCCTATAATGAAGCACGATTTCTGCATAGAATCTTGGAAACATTGTGAGCAAGTGAAATCCGAATTGTTTGCGTTTATGGTTTAAACCATAAATGCCTCGAAGTAAGTTGGGATTCTATCTGTTATTGACACGTATTTTAGAGTCAGTTTGCTATCCTCATCAAATCTTCCATATACCGATACGTCATCGGAGCGCATTCTTGCAGCAACGATATGGCATTGGCATTTTCCGCATACTTCACCCAGTATGCAAAGCAGTCTGCGAAGTATTCCCTGGCGTTGGTTTTGGCGTAATCCCGCAGCCCAGAGGTCTGCGCCTCCGCCAGATATAGCTGCTCATGCTCCGCAGGGAATCCCAGCGTCCAATCGAGGAAATGTCCGAATTCATGGAGCGTCGCGCTGGCCTCCGAGATGTAGATGGTTTTCCGGCTGTAATTGGTGGCTCCAATGCAGCTCATGTTCAGTTTCTTGCTGAGGCCGCCCATGTAGTCGAAGTCGATGCAATATGTCCAGCCGGTGGCGTTGAAGGCATCGAGGATCTGTTCTGGTACTTTCCGCAGTT
>ERZ780207.1665-NODE-1665-length-18275-cov-8.338804_pt1 | contig 18275 bp, 26 predicted proteins | sample MGYA00510977_ERZ780207 | MGnify/ENA primary metagenome ERZ780207 (study PRJEB29588, sample SAMEA2151383) | human gut metagenome | biome: human gut; feature: human-associated habitat; material: faeces | place: Denmark | collected 2008/2010 ... | reverse complement strand
AGTATGTGAGCCCTCCCGTCCTTAACTGTACCCGTTCCATTGCACTCCAACCACTCAAAACCAACCCTCTCCAATCACACGCGAGCTAGCAAGCTATCAACCTATCAGCACCGGCTCAAATTTTCTGAAATTCCCACTTGACACCCTCTCGAATCACATGAGACAATACCGCTGCAAGCGAAACACCACAACAGCACCCGAAAGGAGGAAGCCCAATGCCATACGTAAACAAAATCAAACGTACCATCACCACAAGCGCGTGCCTAGGCCAGTGCGTCAACGAGTACGGGGAATTCGAAGATTTCGTAGACGTAATTCCTCAAGACGTATCCTGCAACAAGGCCAGTGTCATTCTTCGCAAGAAGTGGCACAACCAGTCAATCGTAATAAACAAGGTTGACAAAGAAACCCACGTGTACGAAATGTCCGTGGAAGACTTCATTGCAACAGCCAATCAGATTGAGTAAAGGAGAAACAATCATGGCAGAAGAAATCACCCTCGCAAACGAAACCACCGCTATCGAAACCACTCGCGAAACCACCTGTTCTGCGCTCGCGTTCGACACTCAGTCTCGTATGGGCAAGGTGAAGCTTTTCAATGCGCTCAACAGCGCCGAATCGCTCAATGATTCCCACATTGACCGCCTGACGCTTCAGGGTGTTATCGTTCAGTCAGGTTCTCGCGTTGACGCTATGACTGGCGAAGTATCCCCTGCCAAGTTCACCATCTTCATTACCGAAGACGGCGCGTATTTCTCGCAGTCAGACGGCATCGCGCGTTCGGCTGAAAACCTCGTGGCAGCTTTCGGCGAGGACTTCGCGGACGAGCCCATTACCATCGAGTTCGGCACGAAACAGCTCCAGGGCGGACGTTCCCTGAAGTATTTCAGCGTGGTTCAGTAACATAACGGCACCAAAGGTTGGAAAGTTGAAGGGCTGCGAATAGCAGCCCTTTTAGTCCGAGGGGCGATATCTATGGCGAATACAGTCGATGTAAGCTTGGATGATATTCGTACTTTGCAAAAGCGAACGCGCGATAAGGAATACCGCTTGCGAAAGCAGGGCGCGTCACAGGAGAGTATCGACAAGGTATCGCCACGAGAATCGTGGTCCAGCGTAAAGGCCATGACGCCTGTTCAGCGTAGGCGCTATGCAAAGCAGCTCGATCGTTTCAACAAAAAGGGCGCTTATGTCGGCTCGGCTTCTGGCGATGTTATCCCAAAGTCGTATATCACACAGTCGCGCAAGCTTATCAAGGCACACAACAAGTTCGTTGCGAGCGAGACTAAGCGCATACAAGGCATCGCGCCTGACTTGTGGGAGCAATACCGTTCGCACCAGAAGGGGCTTTTGGCTCATCAGGAATCTATTGGCGGTTTGTTGACGCCTATCGACGTGGATAAAATGACAGAACCGCGTTCGTTGGCTGTAGCCAAGCGGCGCGTTAAGAATTTCGAAGCTCGAAATAAGCATAAGTTCGCATATTATCGCAAGATTCAGAAGAGGAATATGATGGCGATGCTCGACACGCTTGGGTTATCCGATTTGAGCGAGTTGGTTCGAAACATGACCCCTGACCAGTTCGATATAGCATCCTCGGTATTGCCAGTGTGGGAGCTTATGTCTGTCGAGTATGTGTCGGCTGCGTCGCGCGAGCCTGTGACTCGTGTTCGCCCTATGGGCAGCGATACGTTCGACGATATACGGTCCTATTTGTATAAGGCATACGCCATTGGCGGCGGCTATGACGAGCTTAAAGTCATTGGACGTCTTGACAAGACCAGGCAGAAACGCGAGCTAGCAGCTATGAAGCGTGTAGCCAAGAAAATGGTTCAGGTTCGCGGTTCGAATATCATTTAGCCATGCCGTCCGTATTTACTGCCGACTTTGAGACCACTACAGACCCAGACGATTGCCGCGTTTGGGCCTGGGCCGTCTGCGAGGTCGCCGATCCAAACAACATAAAATATGGCAATTCGATTAAGTCTTTCATGAATTGGCTATCCCGAGGAGAGTGCTCCGTGGCCTGGTTCCACAACCTCGGGTTCGATGGAAAGTTTATCATCGACTATTTAATGCGCTGTGGCTACGAGTGGGTGCCTGAATACCCTCGTTGCGGAGAATTCACGTCTCTCATTTCGAATAAGGGCAAATTCTATCAAATCGAGATTCATTTCATGAACGGGCAGCGCGTCATTTACCAGGACAGCTTGAAAGTTTTCCCCATGTCGGTGGACAAATTGGGGAAAACCTTCAATACGCCTGAGCAAAAGGGCAGCATCGATTATCGGGCGTATCGCGAGCCTGGGCACAAGCTCACGCCAGAAGAGATTGAGTATATTTGCCATGACGTTCAGATACCAGCGCATGCGCTCTATCAGAACTTCGAGCAGGATTTGGAGAAAATGACGATAGGCGCTAACGCTTTCGACTTCTTCAAGAAGCAGCTCGGAAAGAAGAAATTCAAGGCATGGTTTCCAACGCTTTCGCTCGAAGCCGACGCGGATATACGCAAGTCGTATCGCGGCGGGTTCACTTATGTTGAGCCAAAGTATGCAGGCAAGGTCGTGGGGCCTGGCGTGTCAGTGGACTACAATTCGATGTATCCCTCGGTCATGAAGAAGTATCCATATCCATGCGGCGTGCCGATTCTTTTCGAGGGAGAGTACGAATACGATAAGCAATATCCGCTTTACGTTCAACGAATGGTAGTTGAATTCTCCCTCAAGGAGGATGGAATACCGTGCATTCAGCTCAAGGGCAAGGGTTTCTATGGCCAGCATGAATACGTTCGCGAGACGATTTCGCCAGTTGAGATAACCGTTACTTCGGTCGATTGGGAGATTATGCAGCGCATGTACGATATCGACGTTATCGAGTACGCTGGCGGATACAAGTTCCAGCAGCGCACGGGGATGTTTGACGCTTATATCGACTATTGGGGCCATGTTAAGGAAACGTCAACAGGCGGAATGCGGCAGCTCGCGAAACTGATGCTCAATAACCTTTACGGAAAGTTCGCGACAAATCCCGACGTTACTTCGAAACGTCCAGTGATGATTGACGGAACAGTGCATTATGTGCTTGGCGAAGCGGAATACCGAGACCCGGTGTATCTTCCTGTGGGAACGTTTTGCACCGCCTATGCAAGGCGAGAATTGCTGTTAGCTATCATGGACAATCGCGACCGTTTCGTTTACTGCGATACCGATTCGATGCATCTGCTCGGCACCGAAACGCCTAGCGGCATTCCCATTGACGATAAGGCGCTATGCAATTGGAAGGTTGAGGGAGAGTTTTCCCGAGCCAAGCATTTGCGCACCAAGGCGTATATTTGGGATTTGAACGGGAAATTCTCGGTAACGTGCGCGGGCATGCCCGATTCGGTGAAGGAGTTGGTCACTTGGGACAATTTCGACTATGGCTTTTCGAACACCGACGAGAACGGCGATATCATTCCAGGCCATGCGAAGCTCATGCCTAAAACCGTCCCTGGCGGCGTGGTTCTGGTTGACAGCGTGTATAGGCTTAATCCATAATGTAGGAGCTCGGTGCGTTCTTTTCATGCCGCAGGCGGATAGATGGCGCGAACGCAACCCTAACAGGGACCGCGCCCAGTGGGCACACTTCCATGGGCTAGGGACGTGAGCTGGGCAACCATTGAAACCCCACCCGAAACACGGGCTGGGGTTTCGTGCTATTATAGGGCCGTTCATATCGTCGCGAATATGGAGGTGCTAGTATGGACGAAACCCAGGCGGCAGAGACCGAGGCAGAGGAAACCCGCGAAGAGGAATGCGGAGACACCGCCGAGGAAGACGAAGCCCAGGAACAGCAGGAAGTTGAAGAGCATGATTGGGGCGAAGTGGAACAGCTTCGCGAGCAATTTGCCGCTATGCAAGACGAGCTTGCGGCAGTCAAAGAAGCGCTCGCGACTATTTCCATCGACCGTGAGGATGCGGATACCGATCCCGAGCCGGAAGATTTCGGCGAGGATGGGGAAGCACTCGACCTCGATTCCATGCTCGGATTGTAAGGAGATACCATGGCAGCAAAATCTAAATTGACAAATGAAGAGGGCCGTTTGAATCTGACCAACGCCCAGATTCTTGATACCGTGCGCAAGTACGCGCCGAACGACTACAAAGAGCGCGTACCTGCTACCACGCAGGGCAGCGTAGCGGCCACGTTGCAGGCGATGAACGCCTATTCTACCAATTGGGACGTGTTTTGGAACGTGTTTCTTGGCCGTATCGGTCGCGTGCAAATCAACGACCGCATGAATTTCACCAACCCTCTGGCGAAGCTCAAGCGTCCTGCGTTGCGCTATGGCCGCACCATTCAGGAAGTGCAGGCGAATCTTATCAAGGCGCGTGCGTACGACGCTAAAGCCGAGAACGTCTTCGGGCGCGAGGGCCGCGAGCCTGATATCCACCAGATTTTCCATACCGAGAATCGTCGTGACAAATACACCATCAATATTCCAATGGAGGACGTTTTGCGCGGTTCGTTCATCGAGGGCGAATCCATCTCCGCGTTCTTCAATTCGCTCACCGAAGCTCCCATCGCTTCGGCGAACAACGACGAGTATCTGTTGATGCGTTCGCTGACAGAGACCTATGACAATCTGTGGGGCTTTTGGAATATTCAGGTTGACGATTTGCACAACCTGGGCAACGACCTGAATACGCAGGTGGAGCGCGGCATCAAGCTCATTCGCGCGATGAATGCAACCTATACCAAGATGAAGTATTTCCGCACCGAGTATTCGCCCGAGGGCCGAAACAAGGGACTTGCGACTAAATCGAACCGCCTTATCGCGATTATCGACGCTGACGTGAACGCCGCGCTCGAAGCCGCCAACATGTCTTTCGCCTTCCACAACGAGGGCCAAAAGCTTGTGGCCGACGATATCATTGTGCTCGACGAGCTGCCTATTTCGGGTTGCCAGGCGTTGCTTCTCGACGAGGAATGGTTCCAGGTAGCGGATACGCTCGGCCCGCTTTCCATGGTTGCGCCGATGAACTCTGACAACCTTTCGTACAACACCTTCTATCATGTCTGGCAGGTGCTTTCGTACTCACTCTTCCTCGGAGCTACGATGTTCTCTACCCGTCCCGATTCGGAGATTACGGCTGCGAAGGCTACCTACACGGGCGTTACCCTGCAGGACGCTGCAGGAAACACTTCCTCCACCATTCAGCCTGGCGAGGAAGTGCAGCTTATCGCCAAGGTCAACGGCACGAATTCGCCCAACCAGGCCGTCGTGTACTCTATCAAGGCGTTCAACGGCCGAGGAGCTGTGCAGACGTTGCCTGCAGAAATGTTCGTTGATTCTAACGGCGTTTTCCATTCGGGCAACTGCCACGATATCGACAAGGTGACTATTGCCGCAACGTCTGTGGCCGATTCGCAGTACCAGGCGCTTTACACAGTAACCGTCGCAGGCGCTACCTATATGACGGCGCTCGCGGGCGCGGCAGTCAACGTCAAGGTTGGCGCGAACGCTACTTCCGCTTTGACGTGGACCCCTTCGGACGGCACCGACAAGAGCTATGAAGCCTACAGCGCGGACGATTCAATCGCGACCGTCGCGAACGTGGCAGACGATGTTCTCACTGTGTCTGGCATCGCCGAGGGTTCTACCTCTATCATTCTTGTGGCGAAGGGCGGAGACCCGACCAAGCCAAACGTTGTAGCGAAGGTGGCAGTGAACGTTACCGCGTAAGCAATCCGATGGCTTATAATGAGGGCTGTTCGCAAGAGCAGTCCTTTTTCTTTTAAGGAGGATATATGCCAGAAATTCCCCAGGTTTTGACGCCGAACACATGGCCCGTCGGCACCGAGGTGGTTTTGCTGCAGGTTCCGTGGGACGCGAATTATAGAGATATCGTGATTTGGGATAATCAGCAGCAGCGAGACGATTATTTCGATACGGCCTACGCAGGAGATTCGAAGCGATGGACTTCGGCCAAATTCTCATACCTCCCGCCGAATGAGCCCATCAATATACCTGTTCCGTATTCGGCTGCGTACAAATACAATTACGTGGTGGTGCAAAACCCCATGCAGCCCGTCGAATACGAGGAACAGCCAATACGTCTGTGCTATTTCATCACGTCCGCGAGCTATATCAATCCGCAAACGACGATGATTACCCTGCAGCTCGACGTTATCCAAACCTACCAATTCGGCGTATCAATCGACCGCCTTTTTGCGGTATCGGGGCACGCGGCCATTTCCAACACGGCTATGAACCAAAGCCTTACCGCTATCACGGGAAACACCCTGCGCCGATATTGCGATATAGACGAGGGCGTGAGCGTAGGCAATACGTATGCGATTATCGGCAAGGAATGGTTTCCGTTCACTGAGCCGGACAGCGGGGAGCTTGGGTGGGTTATCGTCACATCCACGGCCAATTTGGCTGCCGACCCTGGCACGATTGATTCGCCTAACCTCAACGTGGCTGACGGACAATCGGCGGACGGCTTGCCCTCGGGCTGCAACGTATATTCCATGCGGCAAACCGTATTCAAACAATTCATGGAAGCGTTGCAGCAGAAGTCATGGGTAGCGCAATGCATCGTATCGGTGACTACTTTCCCATCGCGCCTTTTGAGCGCTGGTCCAGAAGTGGAACTTTTCGGAAATTCTGGCGTCATGATGCATTTCATCGGAGATACCGACGCGCTCACGGGCAAAAGATATATCGAGATTACCGATATCTATAAGAAGCTATCAGAATGGGGCTTCGGCCAGGATTACGCGATGCAGCCCTATAAGAAGCTGCTTTGCTACCCGTATTCCGTTGTGGAGTTAACGACCTATTCAGGCAACTCAATCTTCTTGCGTCCCGAGCTTTTGTGGGGAAACAAGATTTCGCTTTTGGCCGTGTGCTGCGCCATCGCGCCATTCGCCCGCGTGGCGATGGTTCCGACGGCGTACAATTGCAACGGCTCGGACGAATCCTTCGAAACGGATACCTATCAATATATCAGGCTAGGCGATGGAAAGCCGTCAACCTGTGTCATTGATAGCGGCGACTTCCTCGATACCGCGTTGTGGCTGACGGACTTCCCGCAGTTCTCCATCGTCAACAACAATTACATAACCTATATGGCTTCGACCACGAACACGCGCCAGTATCAGTATGCAAACGCAGCCTGGTCGCTCAATAAGTCGAACATGGGAGCGCAGAACGCCTATAACAATGCCATGCTCGGGGCAGAGAATACCCAGGCGAATTTCAATGCATCGCCGAATGGGCTCGCAAACGCTATCGGGCAGCAGGCTGTTACAGCCCCAGTTATTTCGCAGGAAGGAATTGGAGGCTGGGCGTCACCTTCCATCGGCGGCCTTGTAAACGGCGCACTTGGAAACGCCATGGGCCAGATTGGCGCGAATTCATGGGGTTCCGCACAGGATATCGTAGGCAACATGACGGGCGCGACGCAGAACGCCAACAACGTAAACCTTGCTCGGCAGGTCGCGGGCAACAATCTCAACCTTGCCAACCAGGTTAATCAGGGCGATTACGAGAATGCCATTCGTGGAATCAATGCCGCCTACCAAGACGCCCAGCTCACACCGCCATCCACGGCGGGACAGCTCGGCGGCAATGGTTTCCTCTGGAAGAATGGACTTTCGGGCTTCGGCATCGTGTATAAGCAGGCATACGGCGCTGCATTCCAGGGCGCGTGCGACTACATGCTACGGTATGGAAACCATATTCACCGCTATATCAATATCAATGGCGGCATGGCAAAGCTAAAAGTCATGAAGAAGTTCTCGTATTGGAAAGCGTCGGAAACGTATATCGACTGCGCCAGGGCCAATGAAGCGGAGAAAGACGTCATTCGCGGCATTCTTGAACGCGGAGTGACCGTTTGGGGCAACCCCGACGATATAAACCATACCGAGCTACGTCCGGCTGACCAAGCCGAGTACAATGCGCCGCTGTATAATATCTCGTATTGATGAAAGGAGAGCGAATGACACCTGCAATTTTCGACCCAGCCGAATTCGTGCCGCCTGACGTCGCGTGCTTCGGAAAACGCTATGTGAAGCGTTGGCAAGCTTCGGTGAAGCAATACCGAACCTACGACTATTGGCGGCAGCTGTTTTGGACTGCCGCCATTTCCCGCTTCGAGTGGAGCGGACTGCCTGAGGGCATGGACGCGCGATACCTCGAAACGCTTCTTTGCGGTTGGGGAAGCTTCGCCGCCACAAAGCGTTCGACCTCGGGAATCATGACGTATTGGGCAGGGCGCATGACGCCCGTAGGCAACCTCGATTTGTACCGCAATCCGAACACCATCGACATTTATAGTCCGAACGGCAACCGCCAGCGCCGCCATTGCAACTATTGGTTCGACCGCTCGGGTTCAAACCAATACGGAAAGAAATGCGAGCTCATGCACCCCGACGCCGTTATCTGTTGGGACAATCTGGCGCGTTTTCCGATCCTGCAGCTTTTGGATAGGCAGGCGCAACGCTTGGCCGATATGGATACGACCGTGGACCAGCACGTGAGGGCTATGCGCGTTCCGTACGTTATAAGCGTGGACGAGTATTCGAAGAAGCAAGCCCAGGATATGTATAACCGAATCGATTCGGGACAGCCTGCTATCTTCATGAACGCGAGCGGGATGCAGGCGGTGAATATCCAAGTATTGCAGACCATGAACAAGGCGGCTTACGCAGGCAGCGACATACTCAACGACGAATTGAAAATCGTGTCTGCCGTGTATACCATGCTCGGCATCGACAACAACGCGGCAGCCGAGAAGAAGGAGCGCGTGCAGACCGCCGAGACGCTTGCGAACAACGAGCAGTTCATGATTCAGCGCAATTCGTTCTTGAAGCCACGCAAGGAGTTCTGCGAGAAGATAAACAAAATGTATGGCTGGAATTGCGACGTGAAATGGAGCGTCCCGCATATGCCGCAGACTGCCGATTCATGGCCCATTGCGCAAGGCGCACAATTCTTGGACAGCGGAGGGGTTATTCAACCTTCTAAGGAGGCCATGAATGCTAACGTTTAACAACAACGACTTTACGACGCTCGAAGAGCACCAGTACACGTTGCGCGACGTGACGGACGCCTTGGGCTACGATTGGGGGATGCGGGATTACCCCATTTTCGATGAAGCGTACCGCGAAAAGCTCAACCGCGCGATTTGGAATCACTTCGCCTACCGCCGAATCGCGAGCGACACGCCCGCTATGTTCATCTTCTACCTCAATAGGCGCATGAACGAACAAATGCCCAATTACAACAAGGTGTATGAGCTTGTGCGCAAGGAGCAATTCAATCCGTTCGCCACTGCGCAAGGTTGGAACGACAGCGAGAGCGAGGGCAGCTCGACTGGCGTCGGAGTAGCGACCGCTTCGAGCACTCCCCAGGTTTTCTTGAACAACCCTGACGGCGAGCAATACTTGACGGGATTGAACAAGCAGACGAACGACGGAAGCCAAAAGGGCACGTCCAAGACGCATTACGAGACTATCTCTGGCAGCATCGGCAATGCCGTCTATGATATGATGGCTTCGAGTTTCGTGGCAACGGACAACCTCGTATTCGCGGCGCTTGAGCCGCTGTTCATGCAGACTTGGGACGATTTGCCTATGTAAGGAGGAACATTGCACAAGCACGATTTGGTATACCAGAGAATCAAGCTCGAAAGCCAGGCGGAATACATTTCGAGCGAAGCCCAGCGGGCCATGAATATGGACGATGTGCCTATGCATAAGGCTCTCCACCAGCTCCATTTGAGCCTTATGGCCTGCCTGGCGGAAGTGGCGGAAGCCATCGACATTCTAGAGCAGCGAGAGGAGTTGAAGTGACATGTACGCGCCTTATGGGTTCACGGCTCTCACGGGCCAGAACGCGGCTAGCACGCAGGCGAAGAACATGCAGCCTGGCATGCCTGGGTATACGGGGCTTGATTCGATGAAGTTCGACCAGATGCGCACGCCGGAGGACCAGATACATTGGCTGTATCTGTACGCGTCCACGCTCGACATGAACACGCTCGACGTCGATACGGCGCAATCCATGATTGACGCTTCTGCGGAAGCCCTCAAAGCGTATGCGGATGCGCAGGACGCTGGTATCAAGGTGGACGTTGATACCAAGTACAACTACCTGCTTCGGCTTATCAACCAGCTCGAAGAATTCCCCGGCACGGTGTTCGACCCGACGTATGGCGATATCAGGCCAATTAAAAGCGTCTGCGAGCACATTTACGATTTCGATAGGCCGTTTTCGGTAACAGCGGTAGACTATGACACGTGCGGCATGACAGCATATTTCTATGAAAGCAACGGATATTCCGCCCGAGATTTCGATACATGCTTCGCATTGTTAAGCTATGATTTCTATGCACAATTGGTGCACAATGGAGTTTCGTTTGCACGCAATGAAGACACATTGATTTTAGTGTAAGGAGTTCGAGAATGGATACTTCCAATTACAATCTGCCTCAATGGAAAAACAATGACGAATTTCACGTAATAGGACAGCTTAATCCGGCATTTACAACAATTGACACCAATATGAAGTCAAATGCAGATCTAGCTAATTCCGCACAAACGACGGCGACGCAGGCTGCCAGCGACGCTGAGTCTGCTAAATCCGAGGCCAAAGCAGCTCAATCCACTGCCAACTCTGCCCTCACTGCCGCCAACGCCGCCAAAACAAGCGCTGATAGCAAAGTGGCATATGGCAAGGTAAAACTCGTGGAAGATACCGAAGGCAATGGCGTGATTGTTACTTTGGGGGCTTTCAATGGGTAACTACGTATCCTATGCATTCGTGCAAAAACTAATCGAAATTATTTCGCGGCATATCAAGGAAGGATGATTCTAATGAGCCATTCTCAATCAACGCCTAATTACAACCTCCCAATTTTTATCAATAACGACCAGCCCACATGGCTTGGCGACGTCAACGGGGCGATGAACGCCATCGATACAGCTGTAACTGGCGTTGCTTCTAACGCGTCTACCGCGCTTTCAGCCGCCAACAACGCAGTGAATCGCGTCGGCCAGGTGGAGACCACAATTGCCGGTGTACAAACCACAGCGAATAACGCCTATTCGCTTTCAGCGAACAATGAGCAAGATATCAGCAAGCTCGACGCTCAAGTTGCCCAGCTGGAAACGAAATTCCCGCTCACCTCCGATAGTCTGGCCAACGGAGCTGTGACTGCACAGAAACTCGACCAAACCGCTATCGCGGCGATGTGGGGTGGGCTTACCGTGCGAAATTTCGCTAGCTCTATTTCTAGTGCGGACAATGAAGGTATGCTTGTTCCCAGCGGTGGTTCCCTGAGTGGGTTCTATATCGAAGAGCTGGGGTTGCTCGTCATTAACAGTATGCAAAACACTTATAGCGATGCGGCAAGTGCTTTGTTCACTCTTCCGAGCTATGTACCGAACAATGCCGTAAGTGGCATCGTTGCGGACGCCGCAATCCTCGTTTGGAACGACACCGACAACTTCAAAACATGGACAAGTCTATACGCAGTACGCTCAACCCGACAGCTAGGTTTGCAAACTAATCCGTCTGCAGGCGATTCGTTCTCGCTCATGGGTTCCGTCGTCTTGTATATGGGCACCAACACTGGCGTTTCGCTGAATAAGCAAAACGCTTATCGCGCCATGAATGCGACGGTAGACTAAATGAAGCTGTTGCACATATCAGACACGCACGGGTATTCCGAAGGCACAGCAGACGCATTTGCTATCGCCCGTGAAATGAGTCTGCCGATGGTGCACACTGGCGATATGGTTCAGGATTACTTCCAGCAAGATGTAAGCTATCTCGACATGCCGAACATGTGGCCGGTGATAGGAAACCATGATGCAATCAACCTATCTGGCACTCATTCTTCTGGCTATGACTGGCACGACAAACCTTCGCAGACCGAGTTGCGCACGAAGTTTTTCGACCCGTACCCAGGGCGTGGGCTAATCTTTCCGACAGAAACGGCTACCTGGTGGCATAAGGACGTGGAAGGATGCCGAATCATTGGACTGGATGTTACTGCGCTTGGAAACGACTTGACGAGCGAACTCAATTGGCTTCGCGATACGCTCAACAATACGCCTACTCTAGTGTTGAACCATATCGGCCCACGAGACCTGGACTATACAAACGATGGCTTCACTTGCGCTGCGTATTGGCACAACGACGGGTGGTATAACCACAGCACGGATAACGATTACCCTGGTATCGCCCAGCTCAGCGATATCGTATTCGCGCACGCAGAACGCTCTGGTACGCCATGCGCGATGCTGTGCGGACACGAGCACGCCGACGGAGCAACAGTTCACCGCGGCGTGCCAGTGATAAGCATTGGCAGCATTTACCAGGACAATTACAACAACGTCTATCGAAGCGAAACCGCAAACACAGCGCGAACTGTTACCAACCTGGTCACATTCGATGGTATGGGGCTTACTGTGCAACGCCTTGGGGCCGATAGCCGAATCACAGGCAGCCGAGCTAAAATGTGGTCATACAGCTATGCGGAACATCGAGTTACTGCAATAGTTTCGAGGTAGCCATGATGCGCTTCATAGACATATCGAACTGGCAGGGAGGTATCGACCTCCCTGCCCTTCTCCCCAATGTGGACGGCGTTGTGTGCAAGGCCACCGAGGGAGCGACTTTCGTAGACCCGTACTGCGATGGATGGGTTCAGCAATGCATCAATGCAGGGAAACCCTGGGGCTTCTACCATTTCGCTGGCAGCAACAGCGCGAGCGAGGAAGCGACATTCTTTGTCTGCAACTGCCAAGGGTATTTCAGCAAGGGAATACCTATCCTCGACTGGGAAGGAAACCAGAACGTTGGATGGGTGAACGCTTTCGTGCAGCGCGTGCATGAGCTTACTGGCGTTTGGCCGTGGATATACGCCAACCCCTGGCGATTCAACAAAGGCGGAGTAGAATCGAACTGCGCCAGATGGGTGGCAGAGTACCCGGCAGTTACCTCCCCGAGCTTCGAGCAGGCCGAAAGCTGGGAATGCCCAGAAGCCGAGGGCAATGTAGTGGCCTGGCAATTCTGCTCTGATGGTCGAGTAAGCGGATATAATGGAAACCTGGACTTATCGCTATTCTATGGAACAGAAAATCAGTGGAGGGCTTATGCGCTGGGAGATAATAGTGAAACTGATAGCGCAAGTGGCGATAACAGCAGCAATATGCATCCTGATAGCCCAGTTCCCAATCCTGATGGTTCCAGTGATACTGGGGCTAGCGTTTCTGTGCTAGAGAATGACGAATACAAAATCACGATTGAAAGGAAATGATATGGATTGGCATATCACTGCCTTCGCCTTGGTGTTCATCGCCATGGATTTGCTCACTGGCTTCGCGCAGGCCGTCGCGAACAAAACGGTAGACTCTTCGAAGATGCGGGACGGGCTCTGGCATAAATGCGGGTTCGTCTTGACCATGCTTTTGGCTGCCCTGATTGAATGGACGATGCAATACATCGACTTGGGGTTCACGCTCCCGCTGTTCGTGCCCGTGTGCGTGTTCATCATTCTCACCGAAATCGTGAGCATCTTCGAGAATATCTGCAAGCTTAGTCCCGAACTAGCAGGCTCGAAGCTTGCGCGGCTTTTCAAAATTGACGTAAAATAGAGCCGTCGGATACCGACGAATATTATCCATGAACCCGCAGGAATATGGTAAGCGCTGCGGGTTTACTTGTATTTGGAGGCGAAATGGCTTGGACTAAAGAGCAGCAGCAATATACCGAGTACGTAATATGCACGGTCGAATCAGGGTGCGACTACGCGAGCGTGAACATGAGCGACCCAATCACGCTCGGCATCGGCCAGTTTTACGGCGCGAACGCGTGCGCCTTGATGGAAAAGCTCAAAGCCGATGCACCGGAAAGCTATGCCAAGCTCAGCAGCCGACTGCGTAATGCTGTGGACATCCATCCTTCGAGCGAATGGGATTGGTGGAGCGGCTTTTACCTTTACAACGACGATGCGAACTCGTGGGTTGCTTCTGCGCAGGACGCGGAGAACCACAAGGTGCAGGACGAGTTTTTCATGAATTGGGTATTCGGAACGGGCGGCGCTTTCTCAACGCTCGAAGGTTGGGGCATGGACACGAGCAAGGTTAAGGAAACCATCTTCATGCTGACCGTGTACCACCAACGGCCAGCGAGCGCGAACCAGATTTTGGCAAACATCGGCGGAAACAGAAGCCTCGGCGAGTACCTATCGGCCACGCTCAACACATGGCCTGTGTCGGGATACTCGAACCGATACAACAAGGCATACGGGCTGCTCAATTCGTGGGACGGCACCTCAGCCCCGCCCGACTTCGGTCAAAGCGACTACACGCCTGGCAACAATCCCGACACCAACGGCCAGGTTTCAAGCAGCGTGAGCCGCATTGAGCTGGCTGGAAACGACTTGATTGTATATGGCAAGATGGGCAACGGTGACAAGCTTATTTGCCACAACACGGGCAACGGCGTATGGCTCCCGCTTCGCAATGCATCGGCCCCCGAATATCCTGGCACTGGCGGCGGCGGCACGACAGGCGGCGGAAGCGAAGAATTCAAGAAGATGAAAGCCCTATGGGAAGCCAACAAAGGCAAATTCCAATACGCCCAAAGCGCAGGACGATTGGAGCCTGACGTGAGCGGCTTCACGGACTGCTCGGGTTGCATTTGGTGGGCGGCGAACAAAGTCACGAACGGCAAATACAATTGGCTCGGAACGTCAACGTACACGATGCGCACGACCGCGACCAAGATATGCGACGGCATCCAACGTGACCTCATGAAGCCTGGGGACTTGATTCTCATGTACAACCAGTACGGCGAACACGTGGGGTGGTACTGGGGCGATGGGATCGCGTGGGGCGCAGGCTCAGCGCCGTGCCCGAAGGTGGAAGCCGACCCGGTGGAGGATTATAATAACTGGGGTTGGGGTTTGATGATTTACAGATTTTTGGAGGACTGATGGGCGGAATCCCTAAATGGGCCAGATGGGACCCTAGCAATTTGATGGGCGCGAAATGCCCCGTGCGCCTTTGCACGGGGCCGCGAAGCCTGGGCAAAACCTACGCCATGAAGAAGCAGGGCATCAAACGATACCTCGAAAAGGGCGAAACCTGGGCATATATCAGATACAACGACGCAATGATTGAACGAATCTTGCGAAGCCCCGAAGGATTCTTATCGGATATCGAGAGAAACAACGAGTTCCCTGGTTACACGTTCCGAATGAACGGCCGCATGATGCAGGTTTCGAAGAAGCCCGCGAACGCTACCGAGAAGTGGAAACCGAAGTGGGAAAACCTGGGGCAAATGTACGCGCTGACCTCGTTCGATTCATACAAAGGCACCACAGCTGCAAATTGCACGCTCATGGTGTTAGACGAGTTCATCAAGGAAAAGAAGAACGTCCCCTATCCCTCGGGATGCGTCGATATGCTCATGAACATGTGGGAGACGTTCGACCGACGCGAGAACCGCGTTATACTCGTCTGCCTGGCGAACAACGCCGACCTGGTTAACCCATTGTTTCAGGCTTGGGGCATCACGCCTATTCCCAAGGGTTCTACACGGTATTTCAAAGTAGGAAACAGCCACGTCTATTACGAAAACGCTTTCTGCGAAGAGTTCGAGAAGTATTCGGCCCAGTCTAATATCGGCATGTTCACTGCCGGCTCGGACTATGCCGAATACGCCCAGCAGAGCGAGTTCACCAACGCCACGGGGCTGTTCGTCAAGAAGCGTCCAAAAGGATGCGACTGCATCGTGGCCATGAAGTTCAAGGGAATTCCCTTTGCAGTCTGGCAGGACTTCCACACAGGCAATGTTTTCATTGACCGAAAGCCTCCGCAGAATAAGGCCATTGCCGTTCTAACGCGGCATGACATGACCCCAGACACCCGTCTAATCGAGCGCACGGCCCCGCTGATTAAGTTCGCCATGAGAAGCTACTCTCAGGGCGAATGCTACTTCGACAGCGACGCAACGCGCGAAATGTGGTTGGATATGCTTGTAATGTGCGGATTGAAATAGGAAAGCCCGTCTAGCGACGGGCTTTCCTTTCTAAAGCTTCAAAAAACTCGTTCTTTATTGTCGTAAAACAAAGCTTCTCGTATTCTGCGAGATATTCCTCGCATATTTTATACAGGCGTTCCCAATTTTCATCAGCAGTTGCGCCAGACGAGCGAAGTTCGTACAATGCCCGCGTAATTTCAGCGGAGTAATAGGCTTCTAGTTCATCAAACGTTTTCATGCTTCTACTCCAAAGTCAAAACGTTGCCTTCTACATGTACACGATAAAGATTATCGAGGGCAGCAGCCTTACACGCGTTTATGGCGTCGCCGATATCCTCAAACCCAAAATCGAATGAAATCAAAATGCCCTCTTCGCCCTTAGTTAGAACGTAACCGTACATACGGGCGTATCTGGGTGCAAACCAGAGGTCTATTTCGGATTTTTCTTCCGTTACTTCTCCAGTCTTGACCGAAATAATTTTGCCTGAAAAAACGTCTTCTACACGCAACTCGCGTTCTACTGTCATTTTCATATCAGCGTTTCCTTTCTATCGCTACCACCTGATTCGGGTGTATCACCCGATTATGGCCGTTGCTTCTAACCGCGTACTTATCTCGGGTTAAGCCTGTTACAGTACCTTGGGCTATCTCGTACCATGTCATACGATACGAGTGCTGTGGCACGATCCAGTATATTCGACCCCCTACTATATTTTCGTCGTCCGTCTGGATGAACGTGCAAGTTCGAAACTCATGGATAACTTTCTTCCATAGAATCGAGCGTTCTACGGGGTTCGTTGCAGCGTCGAACTCTGCCAGGTGTTTGTTCACGATAGCAGAGCGTTCAACCGGCAGAATGATTTGATGGACCATAGTAACGCCTTTCTATTCGAGAATGTCTTTAATGATCACTGTCGCAACTGCATCGATTAGCGCGATAGTGGCTACAACTGCAATCGCGCAGAGAAAATAGCCGTAAATAACTTCCATCGGTTTACCTTTCTAAACAATGCCAATAGCTAGGAAGAAAAACGCCAGAAATAAGGCGTTTAACTTTTCGGTTTTCCAGTACCGGGCGAGGAAAAACCCGGCCAGAATAAGAAACAGGATTTGAGGTAATTGCATGATTATGACTCCATAAATTGGCTGCAGATTAAACCTGCATCCCTGGCACGTTCTACACAAACTCGAGCATGCTTTCACACTCGGAAAAATATGCGCCTAAGGCAGACTGTTTATCCTCGAACGTGCGAGTCCATAAACGGTTGGGATATTGCACTAACAAGCGGTACTCTGTTCCGAAATCGTCCGCAAACTCGTGCAATTCCAACTCGAATTCGGAAGATTCGAAAACCTCGTTGTAATACTCGGGGCGTCCGTAAAACTTCGATGCTGCGATAAGTTGATTGGCCATGGCATTTCCTTTACTAGTTATGAGGTCGCTAGAACCCGATAAAGTCAAAGGTATTTACGTCTACATGGAACTCGACACCTTTCGAATCCATCGAAGTTGGCTCGAAATCGACAACAACATAGCCGTATTTTGATACCATATACACAGCGGGCCAGCAGCCAAAAGCCACATTACAGGCCGTTTTAAGGCCGTAAAGTTTTCCTTCCCAATAATTAAGGGCTCTTTCCACACAGGCTACAGCTGCATAATAACGGGAAGATTCGGCAAACGCGAGTTCGAGCGCGAGGGCTTGCACAGTTTCGGCGGCGATAGTGGTTTTCATTATTGACCCTTTCATGTGTGTGTGTGTGTGTGATTAAAGGCGGATACCCTGCGAGTATGCAAAATCGTATACATTGAAAGCGGCTTCTCGTGGGCATGTGCTGGACAACAGCCAGTTAACAAAAAGCTCGGCCGCTTCACGCGGTGTGTAGCGGCCTGAGTATATTTCACGCTGCCACGATTCGCCAGATACCGGAGTTAAACGAACTGCACAGCCTACACCATCAGCGTACATTTTGAAGTTGCAACCGTTGCACGGCGGAACGGTTTCGTTTGCATAGTTAACAAGATTTTGCAGAGCCTTGCGCGTGTATCGAGCGGTCATGATTTGGCTTCCTTTCGTTTGGTGTTGGTACCGGTACAGCTATGGGCTTTTCCCTTTCGCTGTGCTTATAGTATTGCATTAAACCATGTGTTTAGCAAGAGTAATTTTTGAGTAATATCTATATGTGACCTGGGGAAGGTTAGCTTGTTTTTTCCTCACATACT
>ERZ780207.1664-NODE-1664-length-18284-cov-3.986999_pt1 | contig 18284 bp, 17 predicted proteins | sample MGYA00510977_ERZ780207 | MGnify/ENA primary metagenome ERZ780207 (study PRJEB29588, sample SAMEA2151383) | human gut metagenome | biome: human gut; feature: human-associated habitat; material: faeces | place: Denmark | collected 2008/2010 ... | reverse complement strand
ACGGCAAGAGAGCCAAATCACTAATCAAGTATGGTCTGGAAGAAATCGCAAACGTTCTTCTAAGACCGCTCTACAAGCCGAAATTCGATGTGTTCAAATTTTTGTCATGTACTTAGCATTGCAAGTAAAAACAAATGGGAGAATCTTTTCACTCCCATAATTTTGCAACAGGCAGGAAATAGCCTCATCTTTGTCTTTAACATTGTGAATTAAGCCACAATACTTCGACTTATTTATCAAAAAGGGATTCTTCCCGATTAAAATTATAATGGGAGAAATCCCTCCTTCTCCCAAAGACCTGATAAGGCCTAAGGGATTGTAGTGGTCATAGCAGATGACTATTGCCTTGTGCCCGGATATATTGTCAATCATTTCTCTGAATTCAAAATGTAAAATCTACACCAGCAACAATTCGGGGATTAGACTTGAAAAAGTCATTGCCCCAAAGATAAATATTCCAGTTGCGAATTGTATAGTATGCGCCGATAGCGAGATCTACATCCTGATCGAATTTCCACGAATGAATCAGTCCGGCCATTGGGGTGATACTCTGTCCTTTGGTAGTAGGTATATTCATTCCGAGATATTCCCAGTTCATATAGGTGTCTTTAGCTCCATCGTTGATAGTGATAAAGGTATTGCTACACCAGAAGAATTTGCCGTCGCGGCTGATGTTACCGTTGAGATAGATGGCGCCGGTAAGATAGCTGAATCGAAAACTATCATTGAGGTTAAACGAAGGTGTAACTTGTGCGCCAATGCTGAACCATTTACTGAATGAATAGCCTCCTCTGATTAGGAATCCTGTATAAGCACTTCCGTTTGAGGTGTAGAGATCTAAGCCTACTGCTCCGTAATCTGTGATACCATACTGGAAATTGGTATATGTTTCCTGCGCATTTATTCCCGGCCTGAATTTGATGGAGGTATAACCGTATAGCTTACCATCACCGACAGTTCCGGCAAAATAGGGAATTTGGGCTTTTATGTCAGTAAGTGCTGACAAAGCTATAAACAACGTAAGTAGATACTTTTTCATTTTGTTGTTTTATCGGTTCTGAGCTTAATGACGAAAAACACGAAACCTACAAGAATAAGCGCCATCACTAAAATGCCCATAATAACGGATACTGATTGGACAAGAGCAAGGCCTCCACACCAATATAGCACCATGGCAACGACGCATTGGACCGTGGCCCAAAAGATCTTGTCACGAGCGCCGACATTTCTCTCTTTCGACAACAATGTCGAAACTACGTATGAACCGGAGTCGGATGAGGTAATAAAGAAAAGGCATATTGTCAATAGCGCTGAGGCTGATAGTATGATGTAGAAGTTACGGTTGGTTATGTTCTGAAAAAAGATGAATAAAGCAGTAGGAACGTCATTTGACATTGCCTTATAAATCAAGTCGCGATATTCAGCACCAACACATCCGAAAATGCCAAACCATATAATTGTGAATATGGTTGGAAAGGCAACAACTCCGAGTATAAATTCTCGGATTGTGCGGCCTCTCGATATCTTAGCAACAAACACTGCTACGAATGCGGCCCATGCGGCGAACCACAAATTGAAAAATATCGGATTTGCTGCGGCCCAGGCATCAGATGATTGGTTATAAAAGTCGTTATAATCAAAATAATTCCATAACAAAAGACCACTGCCTTTAGCTATATAATCGAGAAAAAAGAAAATATCCAGATAGAATACTCCAATTACGACAACAGAAGCCATAAGTATGCATACCATAATTGTGGATATGTTCGATAGCCACTTTACCCCTTTCTTAAGGCCGGAAGTAACTGACCAGCCGGCAACGACTGCAATCAGGAACATTAGCACATAAGGGCTTATTGTAGTATTAAATACATAGTCAAAGCCCTTCCCAATTTGTGTTACTCCGAGGCCGAGTGAGGTCGTCAGACCTGAGATCACTCCAATTGCCATGATAATGTCAATCGCCCTTTTAGTCCATATCGGTGTTGCGTCAGGAAGTATCGAGCTTAAACGAAGATCTTTTCCTCGATTGTAATGAAAATAAGCAATAATTACACCGAGTAATGCAAATTGTACCCAATCATTGATTGTCCAGTTGAACAGTGTGAGCGAATAAGCTACTGAAACTGGATCGCCTGATACATTCCCGGTATAAGGATTATTGAAATAATGCAGAATTGGCTCCTGGCAGTAGAAAACTATGCCTATCCCGCATCCTGCCATGAATAAGCATGAAAGCCATGAAAATGTGCTGAACTCAGGTTTCGCATCCTTTCCTCCGAGACGAATTTTTCCATATTTAGAAAAGACAAGGAATAAAAGTGCTGCAACACAGAAATAGCAAAATAGGGTAACCGGAGCTCGAAACAGAACGCACATTTCCGATAATGCGTTCTGAAACACTGACGTCTCAGGTTTGAAAAGCAATAGTGATATCAGAGTAACTCCAAGTAGAGATATTGCTATCAGGCCACTTGATTTTCGCTCAAGAAACGTTTTATTAAAAAATTTATTTTGATGCATAAAAGGTCTATCTCAAAATTTATGGGATAGTTGTTAGTGTTTTTGGGGGACAGACAATGCTTTTCGGTTCGTCCTTAATAAGTAATTTGCCAGTATGCATCCCCAAGGGTATAAAAAAGCTGTGGTTATTCGTCTGCTTGAATTAGATACAATCGCGTTCTTCTTCGAAATTCTCATGCAAGCTATATACATCAGGCAATTTTTTGCAATATCATGCGGCTTACGATATATTTTCATGCAGAGATTATAATATATCGCGAAGCCGTTGGGGCAGCGACGATACTGACTAATTTTGTCAAAGCTCATGCTGTCATCGTTATAATCCACGACACAGACGACGTCATCCGTAAGCAACATTTTATACCCAAGGTCGATTTGGAAAAACTTGTAACTTGGCGGGAAGAAGTTTTCGCCGGGTATTTCGGGATACGGATATTTTTGAGCAATATCAGTGCGATAAATCAGCTTTTTGTCGCCTTTGACTCCATATTTACCAAAGATTTCGAGCACTGTAGATTCTTTTATTCCAGAGGGGAATTTTGTGCCAATGATTTCCCCTCCGGGGTTAACATTGTGCGCCATTATGCCGGCGATGTTGTCACGTTTGTTTGCTCGCCAAAAGTCAATAATTTTCCTAACGGCACCATCTGCCAGCCAATCGTCAGAGTCGATGATCGTATTGATTTCGGTCCTGCAAGCGGCGTAAGCCGTATTCCGGGCGCCTGTCATGCCTTTATTTTCCTGATAGATATATTCGATGTCGATGAGTCCCTCGGCAATAAAGCCCTCGATAACTTCGCGAGTGTTATCTTTTGAACCATCGTCAACTACGAGCCAACAGAAATCGTCGCAGTCCTGCCTCTTCAACGACTCATAAACCTGATGTATGCAGTAAGCCCTATTGTATGTCGTAGTGATTATCGTAAGCGTTTTCATAAACTGAAGTTAGTTGTGCTAATTCCTTTTCAAGAGTGAATCCCGCATTATTAAATGCTTTATAAATAGTGTCATAATCAGGACGAGGTACTGATATCTGCCTATTGCATGCTTCAATCCATTGCGACATGGGCCGTTCCAAACCTACTCTTCGTATCAGGCCTAAGCCCATATCTACATTAGCAGGTATAGTATCTGATATTACACACGGTACTCCACTGGCTTGGGCCTCTAACACGCTCCCTCCTAATCCCTCGAAAAAAGAAGGGAAAATGAATAGATTAAAATGCCTGAGAACTGATGGTATATCCCTACGAAGGCCCATGAAATGAACTGATTCATCGAGTCCTTTTTCCCTTACCAATGTTTCAATATTATCCCTTAACTGGCCATCGCCAACTAAAACGAGGTGAGCTTTGGGCTCATTTTTAAGAAAGGTCTCAAAAAAATCAATAATGAACCTATGATTTTTCATAGGCTCGAATCGACCGATATGACCAATTACAATCGAATCTGTAGGCAAGAATGACAAGTCTGCACACACCTTCGGATTTTTGAATCGCTCCAATGGTATGGCATTTTTAATAATGAGAACTTTCCCTTGTTCATATTTCTTTTTTCCAAATAATGCAATTGCAGTTTCCGGATTCAAAGCCATACGATAGGATGCAAAAAATCGCAGCAGAATTTTCCCTGCTGCTACCATTGCCTTCTGCGCTAAAGTATTCCTGTTTACAGTATTGGTTGTTCGCGCGTGAGCTATACGGATTCTTATTCCTGCTGCTTTTGCCGCAGCAAGCACTATCCCTGAATGATAAGATGTATGGGAATGAATAACACATTCTCCCTTTTCTGATAATTTGGTAAACAACGTGTAAAGTTCCCGAAAGTGGCGAATCACTCCTACCTGTCTGGGAGATGGAATCTTTATTATTTCGCCTCCTAAGGAATTTATCTCTTTTTCGTAAAATTGATTTTCGGAAGTATCGAGTGTGACAAAAATAAATCTATATTTAGTACGATCGATTGCCCGGTATACATCAAGCATTCGACTCTCGGCACCTCCGGCATTTAGTGAGCCGAAAACTTGTATTATTTTTCTCATTGGCTTACAGACGTCCGTCAACGGCATCTCGACAGAGGGTTGCCTTTACATCGAAAACAACGGAGTCATCCTTTAGCAGAGGCAGCAGTTCGAGATCGTCGAAAGCCTTGTGGGCCACGGCGGCAATCACTGCGTCGTAGCGCATGCCCTCGTGGAGCTCGTTGGTGACTTCGATGCCATATTCGCGGCGGACAGCCTCGGGGTTGGCCCACGGGTCATAGACCGTGACGCTCAGGCGGTATTCGCCGAGGGCGCGGACGATGTCGATGACCTTGGTATTGCGCACGTCGGGGCAGTTCTCCTTGAAGGTGAAGCCGAGAATCAGAATCTCGCTGTCGAGAACCTGGATGCCTTTCTTAAGCATGAGCTTCACAACGCGGTCGGCGACATAGGCGCCCATGCCGTCGTTCATGCGGCGTCCGGCGAGGATGATCTCGGGGTTGTAGCCGTGGCGCTGCGCACACTGGGCGAGATAGTAGGGGTCTACTCCGATGCAGTGGCCGCCGACAAGTCCGGGCTTGAAAGGAAGGAAGTTCCATTTCGTCGAGGCGGCCTCGAGGACATCCGTGGTGTCGATGCCCATGAGGGTGAAGATCTTCGAGAGTTCGTTGACGAAGGCGATATTGATGTCGCGCTGCGAGTTCTCGATGACCTTGGCGGCCTCGGCGACCTTGATCGAAGGGGCGAGATGGGTTCCGGCCGTTATGACGCTCGAATATACCCGGTTGACATATTCGCCCACCTCAGGTGTCGAGCCGGAGGTCACCTTGCGGATCTTCTCCACGGTGTGGAGCTTGTCGCCCGGATTGATGCGCTCGGGCGAATAGCCGGCGAAGAAATCGGTATTGAATTTCAGGCCGCTGACCTTCTCGACCACGGGGATACACTCGTCTTCGGTGACGCCGGGATAGACGGTCGACTCATAGACGACGACATCGCCCGGAGCGATGACACGTCCTACGGTCTCGCTGGCTCCGTAGAGCGGAGTGAGGTCGGGATTATTGTTCTCGTCGACGGGTGTGGGAACGGCCACCACATAGAAATTGCAGTCGCGGATATCGTCGAGATTTGCTGTGCACCGGAAGCCGTGGTTGTCGATTGCATCGCGCAGCAGGTCGTCACACACCTCAAGGGTGGCATCGTGGCCGGCCATCAGCGCCTCGACGCGGCGGGGGTTCATGTCGAACCCGACAGTGGGATATTTCGTAGAGAAAAGCCGGGCCAGCGGCAGACCGACATAGCCCAGTCCGATAACGCATATTCTGATGTCTTTTTCCATTGTTGCGGGTTATTGGTTGTCAAAGGTTTGCCTTATACCACTCGATCGCCTCGCTCAGTCCTCTAGCGAAATCATATTCGGGATCGTAACCCAGAAGTCGGCGCGCTTTGGAAATGTCGGCGTTTGAGTGTTTTATATCTCCCGGACGGTCGGGGCCGAAAATCGGCTCTATATCCCTGCCGAGAGCTTTGGCCAGAGTGTGGTATATGTCTATCAGGAACTCCCGGCCTCCGTATGCGATATTATACGCCTCTCCCGCAGCCTCATGGGGCGCGAGACAGGCCTTGAGATTAGCCTCGATGACGTTGTCGATATAGGTGAAATCGCGGCTCTGCCTGCCGTCGCCGTTGATCGTCGGACGCTCGCCGGCAAGCAGCTGTCTGATAAACTTCGGAAGAACGGCCGCATATGCGCCTTCAGGATCCTGCCGGCGTCCGAAGACATTGAAATAGCGCATCCCGTAGGTGTCGAGCCCGTAATGCATGGTGTATTGTCTGGCCCATTCCTCATCGCAGCGTTTGGTCACGGCGTAAGGAGACAGCAGATTTCCCTCCGTTCCTTCATGTTTGGGCAGATGGGCCTCGTCACCGTAGACCGACGAACTCGACGCATAGACAAACTTCCTGACACCTTTCTGACGTGCGGCCTCGAGCATATTCAGGGTTCCCTGGATATTGTTGAGACTGTAGAACAGCGGCATCTCGATAGAGCGCGGAACGCTTCCCCAGGCTGCCTGATTGAGGACATAGTCGACACCCTCGCAGGCCCGCATGCACGTATCGAGATCTTTGATATCTCCCTTGATAAACTCATAGCCCGGACTGTCGAGGAAAATATCGACATTGGACTGTTTCCCGGTCGAAAGATCGTCAAGACAACGGACGCGATAGCCCATGCCGAGAATCGCCTCGCACAGATTGGACCCGATAAAGCCAGCGCCTCCCGTTACAAGGAACTGCGAATCCTTCGGAAACTTCAATTGTTTGTAACTCATTAAAATATGCTCGTAAGATATTCTCTATTTACTATATCTCAATTTATTGTTTTATCTCGTTTTGAATTTTTGTATTTACCCAATCAGGAACACTGATTATCCTTCTGCGACCGAGTTCCGCTATTTCAGCGACAAGCCGCGACGATGACTTAGTAAATCCATCACGTTCAAGTAAATTTAATCCAAGATCGACACACTCTATCAGATTTTCTCGTTCCATTATATCTTTGTAACCGCGATAGGACACTATTTTTGCTGCAATTTCATCCGGAGAAAAACTCATAACATAATCAGGATATCCTTTTGCAACGGATGCATTCACCGGGCATGAAAAAATGAACGACATATTGTCCAATTCATTATTGTAAGTCACAGCACAATAATCAATCTTCAACTGATCTCCCATATTGTCCACCTCTCGACGCTGCAGCTCATCTATAATTCGTCCTTCGTAATAAAAAGTAATTGGCTCCCGCCCTTCTATTCCTCTGCTATTACGACGAATAGGCCATCTGCGATACAACATGTAAAGTTCTCCGACAGACATAGCGGATAATTCCCTTTCATCTGTTTTAATTTGGGGAATCTCATAAAGATCTTTAGGCGATTGTATACTTTGTCTGGTAAGTAATTCCCTGACAACTATTTCTAACTTCTCAGAACATTTACGTGAAAATTCAATATGCTCGTTGTCAAGAATTGTACTTGCATAATCACCAACTTCAGAGAATATCTGTCCGAGTGTGATAAGTTCATCAGTCGGTGATAACTCCGATATTTTATAATTCATTATTCTTGAAGGAAGAAAGACAACCATTGCGTCGGAATACTATTGGATAAACTGAATAAAATCTGGTTCGACCTCAACTGCGGCCGTTACAAAGCCGGAAAGCTCTACTATCAGACGTCGCTTTCTCATGCCTTTTATTGACAATAATCGGCCTTCGTATCGATCCAAAATACCACCCACAATGCGGACTTTTTTGCCATACATTGCAGCTGTCAGTTCACCTGGTTTATAGTAATTGATCGTCTTGACGTTGTTGACCGCAAAGATAAATTTATCCATCTCATCCTTGCGCACAGTCATTGGTTCGTCCTTTGTCCTTCCACGAAGATAACGATATTGAAGAGTGGGATTCTTCTCTACAAAAGAATCAAGGTTATTCTTAGCCTCATGAACAAAAAGTAAGTCCTGTATCACAGGGACTTCCCGTCTTTGTCGCCGACCACCTATAGTCATAATCATCTGGGTCATCGGTGAAAATACCTCTAATCCAGCTTTTGTCAGTTCATGTATAGCGAGAACATTGGAATTTCTGCGTTTCAAATCACGCATTACAAACCATTGTTTTTCAAGATTTGCCATAGTCGCTTATAGACTTACAGCCAATTTTTCAAATCCCGCTCGCCCTCATACAACTCTGAGTTACAAGCGATTACATCCGTAACATAAAAAAGAAGAAGGCCTTATAGCATTCGGCTCATCTCTTAAATTCCAATTATTCGATCATTGAAATCTTATTGTCCTCTGAACGAAAATCCGCAGTCTCTTCGGGAGAGACTGTGCCTAGCTTTAATTTGCTAATACTCATACAGTAAAAATTATTCAGGCACATTTTTGCAAAACTTTTGGCTTAATAATGCTCAGTATAAAAGCTTAATTTGACTGTGCCGAAAAAAATCCTACCGACAAGCGCCGCAATTTACAATAAATTTACTACCTTTGCACTATCAAATGTCAGTCTCTCCCGAAGAAACTTATGAAAATCAAAAGCTCTGCAAACTACAATTGCTAAAACTTCGGTTTCCTCTATACAACCAGTTATTTCAATTCATATCTTTTTGGGGCCCATTATTCATCATTCTTATGATGTCTCTGTTCGCTTTATCCACTGATGATGAATCGAGGGTTTGTAGATAGATTATAGTAGTTTTTTCAGAGTCATGTCCCATAGCCTTGCTGATTGTTGACAACGCAACATTATTAGCATGGGCAATACTGGCCCACGTATGACGCGCCACATATAGCGTCAGTTTAGTTTGAAGGCCGAGCATTTCTCCAACTTTTCGAATATTTCGGTTCACACGATAATAAGCACTCTCATATTGACGTTCAATATTCTTTTCCTCAGTTATGATTGGTAACAAAAAGGAAGTTTTGCTTTTTCCTAATCTTTCTATTACTTTTCTTGTCTCAGGTTCAATTTTCACCATGAGCTGTTGGCGCGTTTTTCGGCGAGAATAAGTTAATACGCCGTTCTGCAAATCACTCTTTTTAAGGAATGCGATGTCTATAAAGGACATTCCTCGAGTATAAAACGCAAACATAAACACGTTACGGGCAAAGTCAAGCTCAGGATTCCCATTGAGGTCTACATCTCGTATCATACGGATCATGTCGAGAGATATGGCTCTCTTAACAGTCTTGTCCACTCCCATATAAACATATTTGAATGGATGACTTGGAACCTCTATCCCTTGCCCGATGGCTCTATTAACAATAGAACGTAAATTACGCATATAAAAAGATGTGGAATTGCGGCAAAGTCCGCGTTTAATCATGAACGTTTCATATCCGAGAATAAAAGTTGAGGTTAAATCTTTCCATATCACCTCGTTACCATCAGTATAGCGGAGTAGACTGTTCAGTATCTTTTCTAACCGTTTGGCTGCAGATTCCTTGCCAATTTTTTTAAGCTCATTTATCAGATTACGAATAAATGATCCCACTCCAAGTATTGTAACCGGGGTAAAAAACATAGATACGACATCCTGCGCTGTATACGTAGACGCTTTATTGTCAAGAATTGATATTATGGTGGAGAGTTTTGCCTGCTGATTTTTAAGCGATTTATTTATTGACGACAAATACATTGTTCTTTGTGAATCTGCTGAAGAGATAATGATTGATGTATTGGTTGCGTCCCATTCTTCTCTGCTGATCCGTAAATTGGTATTAATTTGCCGGATCTGTCTAAAATGAATTATCTGAAAGAACAATGTGCCATCTTTACCATCTACAATCGACGGCCTGAATTTGAGTTTTATCGTTGCCATAAATCATTTGATAATTTAATGTAGAGTAGATTATAATCTGCTAATATAATATCACAGAATGGCCGCAACTATCGACAACATACAACAGGCCTTTAACATCTCACAGCCAACTAACCCCTATACGACGAAAGAAAAACTCTCCTGAAAATAACTACACTATTGATTCAAAGATATAACTATTGAGTGGCAATTCCTGAACGATGCGCCTCACAATCTGTAGCAACGGTAGCTAATACCTAAAATATATTCTTTACGTTTGTTTTCTATCGTCTTCTATCGTTCATTCGCCTGCAAAGTTTTTCGTCAAAATAGTTGCACGGGTCAAAAATTGTGTTTACCTTTGCGGCGTCAAAAGCCTATGGTACCATGGCCGAGTGGTTAGGCAACGGTCTGCAAAACCGTCTACAGCAGTTCGATTCTGCTTGGTACCTCAAATTTCCCCTAACATTTTCATAGCATTTATTACGATGGCCATGGTCGCGAGACCGGGGCCTTCGCTTTTTTTGCGCCCGCACTACTTTTGGGCTTTTCACGCAGAAGTTGTAATTTTGCATCCACTATGAACAGCGATAGAAATCAAAACGTCGACGAGTGGGATCGCGACCACTTATGGCACCCCTACACGTCGACCATCGACCCGCTTCCGACCTATAAGGTTGTCAGCGCCGAAGGGGTCAGGCTGCGTCTGGCCGACGGCACGGAGCTTATCGACGGAATGTCGTCGTGGTGGGCCGTCATCCACGGCTACAACAATCCCGCCCTCAACGCCGCCGCTAAAGCCCAGATCGACAGGATGAGCCACGTCATGTTCGGTGGTCTCACCCACGAACCGGCCATAGAGCTCGGCAAAATGCTGCTTGAGATGGCGCCTCCGTCGATGAACAACATATTCTATGCCGACTCAGGCAGTGTGGCCACCGAAGTAGCCATGAAGATGGCTGTGCAGGCCGCCGTAGAACGCTCGGGAGGCAACCACGCCAAAAGCAACTTCGTCACTATCCGCTCCGGCTATCACGGCGACACCTGGAACGCCATGAGCGTCTGCGACCCGGTCACGGGAATGCACGGAGCTTTCGGCCCTGCTCTTCCCGTCCGATTCTTCGCCGATCAGCCGCGCTCGCGCTTCGGAGGCGAATGGAACAGCGCCGACACCGTCTCTCTCGAAAAAATCATACGGGAGCACCACAACGAACTCGCCGGAATGATTCTCGAACCTATCGTTCAGGGCGCCGGAGGAATGTGGTTTTACCATCCGCAGTATCTCCGTGAAGCCCGACGTCTCTGCGACGAATACGGCCTTTATCTCATATTCGACGAGGTGGCTACAGGATTCTGGCGAACAGGCCGCGCATTCGCATGGGAACACGCCGGAGTCGAGCCTGACATAATGACCATAGGAAAAGGGCTCACGGGAGGCTACCTAACCTCATCGGCCGTGCTGACGACACGCGACGTCGCCGACACCATATCGCGTGGCGAAGCCGGAGTCATGATGCACGGCCCCACGTTCATGGCCAATCCACTCGCATGCGCCATCGCCATAGCGAGCCTCAGGCGACTCAAGGCTCAGGATATGCCGGCCGTCATAGGCCATCTCGAGGCAATGATGAAGAAATTGCTCGAACCGGCCCGGGAGTTCTCCAATGTGGCCGACGTGCGCGTTCTCGGCGCCATCGGTGTTGTCGAAATGAAAGAGCCTGTCGACGTCGGCTCGTTCCAGCGCGAATGTGTCAGCCGCGGAATCTGGGTGCGTCCCTTCGGCAGGAACGTCTACATAATGCCTCCATATATCATCGGCGACGACGACCTGACAGTCCTCGCCACCTCGATGCTCGACATTATCAGGCCATGAATCTTCAGGCAACTCTCTGTCAGCTCGAACGCGACGGCAACCTGAGGCGAATTCCCGCCGAGTCGCCGACGGGAATAGTCGACCTCTCGACCAACGACTATCTCGCCATCGGCGCTGACCGCGACATGCAGCGCCGGTTTCTCGAATCGGCAACGGAGTCGCTGACATCGTCGGCCTCACGGCTTCTGACTTCCGACCAACATTCCTACACCCGACTCGAAAGCCTACTGAAAGAGCTGTCGGGCGGACGCGAGGCCCTGTTGTTCAACAGCGGTTACCACGCCAACACAGGCATCGTTGCCGCCATCTCCGACAGCCGGACGCTCATCGTTGCCGACAAGCTTGTCCACGCCAGCATAATAGACGGCATTCGCCTTGGGGGCGCCACTTTCGAGCGGTTCCGCCACAACAGTCTCCCCCATCTCGAAAAGATCCTCGCCGCGAAAGCCACCGGCTACGAGACTGTGGTTGTCATCGTCGAGAGTATCTACAGCATGGACGGCGACAAGGCCGACCTCGAAAGCCTCGTCACGCTCAAACGCCGCTACCCCAACCTGCTCCTATATGTTGATGAAGCCCATGCCGTCGGAGTCTGCGGCCCGAATGCCCTCGGACTCGCCGACAGCCTCGGACTCACCGGCGATATCGATATCATCGTCGGCACCTGCGGAAAAGCCCTCGCTTCATCGGGCGCCTTCGTGCTTTGCGACCCGACAATGAAGAGCTTCCTCATCAACCGTGCCCGAAGCCTGATCTTCTCGACGGCCCTTCCGCCGATCTGCGCCGAATGGACAGCCTGCGTCATGGAGCATCTCGTCTCTGACCACACCCGCGCCCACGCCCTTGGCGAGCGGGTCGCGCTCATGGCCGAGCTTCTGGGTCGCTCAGGCGGCAGTCATATCGTGCCGATTCCCGTCGGAAATCCGCGCCGCGCCGTAGAGCTGTCACAGAAACTTCTCGAAAGCGGATTCAGAGTGCTTCCCATCCGCGTGCCCACAGTTCCGCCCGGAACCGACCGCCTGCGCCTCAGCCTGACTCCCGAAGTCACTCCCGACGACCTGCGGCGTTTCGTCATCACCCTGAAGAATCTGACAGCATGAAACAGACCATTACTCAACGAGGCAATGACCGCCTGCTCATCGTGTTTGCAGGCTGGGGCTGTGATGCTGCCGCTGTGGGCGAAATATCGGCCGAGGGCTACGACACACTCGTCGTCAGCGATTACCGCTCGCAGGAGTTCGACGACAGCCGCCTCGCGCCTTACAGCGAGATTGCCGTCATCGCATGGTCGTTCGGCGTCATCGCTGCGGCCCGATTCCTTGCCGAACGCCCTGCATTGCCGCTGACGCTCGCTGCCGCCGTCAATGGCACACTCCATCCTGTCGACGACACGCTCGGCATTCCCCGCGCCATCTTCGACGGCACCCTCGACGCCCTCGACGAACGCAACCTCATGAAATTCTATCGACGCACAGGTTTTGGCGCCGAGTCGGCCGCCATTGCCGCCCGAATGGACATCGACGCACTACGCGACGAGCTCCGCGCCATCGACGGCCTGACAGGGCCGCTATTTGAAGCCTGGGATATTGCCTTCGTCAGCACTGACGACCGCATTATACCGACCGAAAATCAACGACGGGCATGGGAAATGACCTCTACACCCGTGGTCACGCTCGACACTCCGCATCTGCCGCCATTACAGGCCATCGCGAAAGACCTACTCGTCGACAAGCGCCTTGTCAGGCAACGCTTCGGCTGTTCCGCCACGACATACAACGACAACGCCTCCGTTCAGCGGACTATCGCAGAACATCTCTGCAAAAAATTGCCCGACAGAAATCTCGGCGATATTCTTGAAGTCGGAAGCGGTTCGGGACTGCTCACCCGCGAGCTTCTCAGGCGCCGGCCGGTTTCATTCCGGGCCATCGACCTCAACGCAGCCGAAATCGACGGACAGCCGGTCGATGCCGCCGATGCCGAAGTGTTCATGGCCCGACAGGCACCTGAGCGGTTCGACACTATAGTATCAGCCTCGACCATGCAATGGTTCAACTCCCCACGGCGTTTCGCAGAGCGCGTCCGGCGCGCCTTGCGTCCCGGCGGGACAGCCGTTCTGTCGACATTCGGGCCCGACAACTTCGCCGAGCTCGACGGGCTTGCTCCCCGGCGCCGTTATCTATCGGCCGACAGGTGGTGCACCATATTGCCCGATGCCGTAATCGAAGAGGAACATATCGAACTCCTTTTCGAAACTCCCGCCGACGTTCTCCGCCATATAAAACTCACCGGCGTCAATGCCATACGTCAGGGAAGCCACGCCGAAGCACTCAGACTGCTTCGCAACTATCCCCGCCGTTCCGACGGGCGCTGCTCTCTGACCTATCACCCGATTTTCATCATTCTGCAAAAATGAGCAAAATATTCATCTCCGGCATCGACACCGACGCCGGTAAAAGCTACTGCACAGCCTGGTACGCCAACCGGCTGACTGCCGAAGGGCAGACCGTCATAACCCAGAAATTCATCCAGACCGGCAATGTCGGCCGCAGCGAAGACATCGAGCTTCACCGCGCGCTGACCGTCGGGCATCTTCTCGACGAAGACCGCGAAGGGCTGACAGCCCCCGTTATTTTCAGCTATCCGGCCTCGGCACAGCTCGCCGCCCGTATCGACGGTCGAGAAATAGACCTCGGCGTCATCGACCGCGCGTCCGACGAGCTCCAGCGTCGATTCGACACAGTCCTCATCGAAGGCGCCGGCGGACTCATGGTTCCTATAACCGACGACTTCTTCGCCATAGACTATGTGGCATCACGACGTCTGCCGCTGATCCTCGTAGTAAACGCCAAGCTCGGCTCGATAAACCCCACCATCCTGTCGCTCGAAGCCATCAAGGCCCGCGGGATCCAACTCGCCGGAGTTCTCTACAATACCCACTTCGACAACGACGCTCCCATCGCCGCCGACACCCACGGCTTCATCGCCCGATACCTGAGCCGCCATTTCCCCGACGCCTTCTATCTCGACGTGCCCTCGATGCAGGCGCCCGAATGTGATTTTCGTTAATTACTTGGGACATTTGGCTATTATTGCCTACCTTTGTGCCATGAATTCTGAACAGGCCAAGCCCTACAACATATCCATAGCCAAAGAAACTATCCACGACTTCGACACCGTCACTTTCGACGGCACTATCTCCGTGATCGATACCGTCGAGGCCGCCGACAAAGCCATAGCCGAGCTTGAACGGGAGACAATCGTCGGGTTCGACACCGAAACAAAGCCCACTTTCCGCAAAGGGCCCGGTAATCCCGTGGCCCTCATGCAGATATCCACCGACACCCACGGCTACCTTTTCCGCCTCAACAAAATCGGATTTCCCGAATCGCTGCGCCGGTTCATCGAGAACAGCAATGTCAGGAAAATCGGTCTTTCGCTTAAAGACGACTTCTTCGTCATGCACCGTAACGGCCAGTTCGAACCGGCCGGATTCCTCGACCTGCAGAAATATGTCGGCAGGTTTAAGATTGCCGACTGTTCGCTCCAGCGCATCTACGCCATCCTTTTCAACCGCCGTATCTCGAAAGGCCAGCGCCTCAGCAACTGGGAAGCTTCGAAACTGACTTCCGCCCAGCAGGCCTACGCCGTAATCGATGCCTGGGCGTGTCTGAAAATCTACAACTACCTCGAAGAGGGACGTTTCAACCCCGAAACCTCCCCCTATAAAGTCTATCCCGAAGAACTGCCCGCCTGATGAAGCGCTACAATGTCATTCCGGCCATTCTTGCCGCATATCTGCTTGTGATGTGCTACATAGGCCGCGCTGAATTCTTCGCCGGGAACTACATCTATTACTTTGGCATAATCGGTGCAACCCTCGTCTGCATTATCGCCCTGCGATTCTTCCTCAAGCGCCGCGACAAACTGCGCCGCGAACGCGAAGACGACCTCCGCAACAACAAATAATCCCGGCCGTTTTGCCATCTCTTACCTTACATTTGGAATTTCTCTATTTGACAACTGTTGTTTCGACATATCGCTACTTTGGTTTCCAACGCCATGATAATAAAGGACTACATTTCTGAATTAAATAAGCAGTTCAAAACCGGAATAGCTCGCGAACACAGCTACAGACCCGCTCTCCAACAATTAATGTCGGCTATACTGACCGACATGATTGTCACAAATGAACCTGCCAGAATTGATTGCGGCGCCCCCGACTATATTATTTCCAGAAAATCTGACAACGTTCCTGTGGCGTTTGTTGAAGCTAAAGATATCGAAGATTCAGATCTTGACGGGCATAAACAGCATAAATCTCAGTTCAACCGATACAAAGAAGCTCTTGATCAAATAATATTTACCGATTATCTTGACTTCCATTTTTATAAGAATGGAGAATTAGAGGACACCATCCGTATTGCACAAGTAGAAGGGAATAAAATAGTCGGTTTAACTGCTAATTTCGACAAATTCATAAGCAAGCTTAAATCATTTGCAGATTCTTTTCCTCAGAAGATAACATCCGCCGGTAAACTTGCTTCGATTATGGCTTCTAAAGCGCGATTATTAGCCGACACGATTAATGAAGTGTTAAAACGCGAGAATGACTCTACAAGTCAGCAGCTTCTTGGACAGTTTGAGGCTTTCAAAAGAGTCCTCATCCATGACATTACTCATGAGAGTTTTGCTGATGTATATGCCCAGACAATCGCATACGGGATGTTTGCAGCGAGAATGCACGACAAGACCCCTGAAGACTTCTCACGACAAGAAGCGGCCACTTTAATTCCCAAAACAAATCCGTTTCTTCGCCAGATTTTCCAAAGCATCGCCGGATATGATCTCGATGAACGCATTGCCTGGATAGTTGATGATTTGGCCCTCTCATTCGCAGCAACCGACATGCCAAAAATTCTCAAGGGCTATGGCAGCAACAGTCAACATTCCGACCCGATGATTCATTTCTATGAGAATTTTCTTGCTTCATATAATCCTAAATTGCGCAAATCCAAAGGAGTATGGTACACCCCTACAGCCGTTGTGGGTTTCATAGTGCGATCTACCGATGAAATTCTAAAAAGAGACTTCAATCTTTCAAACGGAATTGCTGACTACTCTGAAATAGAGCATGAAGTAATCAATGATAATTACGATAAAAAAATTAAAGGAAGCAAAACCACTAAAATCGCGAAATATCATCGCGTGCAGATTCTTGACCCGGCTGTCGGAACCGGTACTTTTTTAGCTGAAACAATCAATTGTATCTATAAGAAATTTTCAAGCAATCAAGGTATGTGGCAAGGCTATGTTGAAAAACACTTACTCCCTCGCCTCAATGGTTTTGAGATTCTTATGGCGCCATATGCTATAGCACACCTAAAACTCGACTGGATTCTAAATTCAACCGGCTACACCCATAATACCGATCGCAGAATAAGAGTTTATCTGACAAATTCCTTAGAAGAATATCATAAAGACATCGGTACACTTTTTTCAATGTGGTTGAGCCGCGAAGCCAATGAAGCAAGCCGAATTAAGAGAGACACTCCGGTTATGGTAATCATTGGCAATCCGCCCTATAATGGTTCAAGCAAAAATAACGGTGAGTGGATATCTGAGCTAATGAAATCATATAAGAAAGAACCCGGCGGCAAAGACCCTTTGAAAGAAAAAAATCCAAAATGGCTCAATGATGATTATGTCAAATTCATCAGAATGGCTCAATATTTCATTGAACAAAATGGAGAAGGCATATTGGCGTATATCAACCCTCATGGATTTCTTGATAATCCGACTTTCCGTGGAATGAGATGGGAGCTTCTCCGTGCATTCGATTCAATATATACTATCGACCTGCACGGGAATTCCAAAAAGAAAGAAGTAGCGCCCGACGGCAGTAAAGATGAGAATGTTTTCGACATCATGCAAGGCGTGAGCATAAACTTTTTCATCAAAACAGGCAAAAAGAAAAATAACGCTCTCGGAAAACTCTACCATTTTGACCTTTATGGCAAACGAGAATATAAATATACTTTCTTGAACAACAACACTATTACGACAATTCCATATACTGAACTAAAGCCTCAGGCTCCAATGTATTTCTTTGTGCCAAAGAATTTTAGTCTCGAAAAAGAATATAACAGTGGGTTCGCCGTAAATGAATTGTTCAAAGTATGTCTTTTAGGACCTAATTCTCATCGAGATGATTTTGCTATTGCCTTTAATAAAGAAATTGCCATTGATCGAATAGCCAAATTTCTCGATAAGTCAATATCTGACTGTGAAATCCGAGAATTATATTCGATAAAAGATAATAGAGATTGGCAACTTTCACAAGCTCGCACGAAGATTAAAAGCAGTGATATTCCTATCAATTGCTTATATCGACCTTTTGATTCAAGATGGATGTTATATGGTGATTATGCATTTGATTATCCTCGTCCTCAAATCAACGACCAATTAATCAAGGGAAATAATTTTAGTAGATGACAAAAATTTTTTTGTCAGTTATATGATTGATTTTTAATTAGTT
>ERZ780207.1663-NODE-1663-length-18289-cov-22.146594_pt1 | contig 18289 bp, 18 predicted proteins | sample MGYA00510977_ERZ780207 | MGnify/ENA primary metagenome ERZ780207 (study PRJEB29588, sample SAMEA2151383) | human gut metagenome | biome: human gut; feature: human-associated habitat; material: faeces | place: Denmark | collected 2008/2010 ... | reverse complement strand
CTTTTCATATTCTGATTATATTTTGAATGATACTTTGCATATAGCCATGCAAAGATAGCCCAAGAGTAATGAATACAAGAAAGCCTACGCTCCTCTGCCCAATCTTTTCCGTTTTATTATGATTATATCATCACTTCATACTCTCAATCATACTTTAATCTTATTTTATGTTATACTTTTACAGCATCGTGTATTACTCTTGATTTCTTTCCTTAACTTTGCACTATGAATATGAAAATAATGGCATTATGGGCAATAAGTTGTCTGGCGGTATCGAGTGCAAAAGCGCAGTTCAATACCGTCAGCGACAACGTGTGCCGTTACAAAGTCAAGATAGTTGAGCTGCCTCCTGCAAATAATCAGGTAGATTCCGTCACTGCAAATCTACCACAACAAGAAACAGACTCGGTGGATAACAAACAAAAACAGTGGACAAGCAGCTATCCAAGCATCACTTATCCACTGAAATCAATCAAGGTCACCAGTCCTTACGGCTATCGTCGTGACCCTTTTACAGGTAAACTATCATGGCACAACGGTTTGGATCTTCGTGCGAAGAACGAACCTGCCTATGCCATGATGGATGGTATTGTCGAAAAGGTAGGGTATGACAATCGTTCTGGCAACTATGTTACATTGAGGCATGGCAAGTTTTATATCAGCTATTGTCATTTGTCTTCAATCATAGTCCGTAAAGGTGAAAGTGTATTTCCCGGTATCATTGTTGGTGTTACTGGCAATACTGGTCGCAGCACTGGCAGCCATCTCCATCTTACATGCAAAAAGGATGGCAAGAGTATCAATCCCGCCATCCTTTTCACAGCTAACAGTTCTCCGTTATAACGAAAACAGACCGACATGAACTCTTATTCACATCGGTCTGTTTTCGTCACTGCCATCTACTTCTTTTACGTGTTTTTATCACAATTGGTGTATAAGGCATTCCTTCTTGGGTCATTTTCAAGCCCTCACCATCAAATTGAGTAATTTGGATCTCTGTATCATCCATGATGATTTCACTTTCATAATAGCATGCCAAAACAGAAAAGTAAGTGAAGTCATCTGTTCTCCTGCATATCTTATACCATTGATCTGTCTCACTTTTCTCTATCAGATACGTATTATTGATGACACAGATATTGTCATCTGCCACAATTTCCCATTGCCTTAATGGCCTGTTCATGAGTCCAGGGATATTTCTCACATAACACCAGTCGCCTTCCCTTATGATGTTCAGATAACCACGCCTAAACAGGACAGGCCTTGTATAATGTTTCCTATGTGTGACAGGGTCAACCCAAAAGCTTTCATTAACCTGTGCATCCTCCACATACCAAATGCCGTCTTTCTCGATTCTTATCTTATCTTTCGCTGTTCCAAGATATTTCTTGACAGAATAGAAGTTATCGACAGGATAATATTCATAAAGTTTATATGAATTCTTAAGCTTTTCTAAGCTTTCCTTCCTTTCTTCTTTGTCTTTTTGAGCAAACACAGCCAATTCCTCACGAGAATCCACTTTCTCCAGTTTTCTGTCGATGTTCTTCTGTACAAAATACTGCTCATTCTCATCTATATACAGTCGTGAGTTGCCTTCTCCTTCTTTATACATATACACCTTATTCGGCTCGTCCCAAGGAATAAATCTATGCTTCCAGCTCAGTCCTGTTCCTACTTGCAGTTCCAAGGTCTTCACAGTCAGATAGGTCTTTTCATCAATATACTTCGATAGGATGCGAGGGTACAGCTTTTTGCCATCCTCTGTACAGAAGTCGATGCCCATCAGCTTCACACTTTGGGGCTTATTGGCAAACCACAACCTGTTCCGCAAGTCAATCCATTCCTTCCTACCTACTTTCTTTCTTATGTAGCAATAGGCAAAGCCATCGTTGGTCACTTCTATCTTCTTGTATTGGCATTCCAATATCATCTTGCCATCCTTATCCTTGATGCCTTTCAGTCCTTTTTCGTCTTCTACAATCTGATAGCCATAGGTGTCTATAATCATCTGCTGTTGGCGCTCATGGTTGATGATTTTCATCATATCCTCATCACCGTCCATCAGTACATCCATCCTACAGTTGTGACTATTGACTTGCATGCATGCCTCTTGCAGAATGTCTTCCAGAGAAGTACGTCCTTCAAACATACTCTGCCAATCTCTATCCACAGATGGCAATCCAAATCGCTTATACAGTCCCACATTGTCCAGTATCACGCAGTATTCTTTACCTTCTGCTACTCGCAGTCCGCGTCCTACCATTTGCATATACTTAGCCAATGACAGCGTAGGTCTTGCCAATTGGATGAACTCCACATCAGGACAATCGAAGCCCTCCGAGAACAAATCCACACTTACCAACACTTCTATATCATCAGAAGTGGAATTTAGGGAAGAGGAGAGCGAGGACGATTTGAATCTTTCAATAAGCTCTTGTCGCTCAGCAAGCGGTGTCTTGCTCGAAATCGCCACTGCCTTGATGGCATTCTCTCGATAGAACTCTGCTATATGCTCTGCATGCTGAATACTGATAGCATATACGATACCTTTCTTTCCTGGCACATACTCTTTGATGGTAAGGCATAGTCTTTCGAGTGACGGCTTCACATCCATCACCTCGTTCAACTCCTTTTGCTGATAGTCACCATCAGCTCCTCGCTTCTGCAATGAGTCTATCAGCAGCTGGGCAGCACTATCAGGCTTGATGGAGTAGTAGTCATAAAGACCCAACCGTCCCTCGGCAATAAACCTCTCCATGCTCCATGAGCACAGTAAGATGTCAAACAAATCCGTGAATCCTTTGCCGTTCATTCTATATGGTGTAGCCGTCAGTCCCAACTTCTTCGCTTTCGGATAGGCATTCATTACCTCAGCGTATGTCTCAGCCAACGCATGGTGTGACTCGTCAATCACAATCAGACTCGGCTTTTCCTTTATCTCTCGATAGTGTCTCGACAGCCATTGTATAGATGACACTTGGATTTTCTCTGAATCCAAGGTTGGAAAGAATCTTGCAAGCGTATCCTTGATTTGTGATACAAGTTCTCTGCGATGGGCAACCACCCATACGTTCTTCTTCAGGAACAACCCCACAATGGCTGCAAGCACATGAGTCTTTCCCGTTCCCGTCGGCATTTGTACCATCACAGAGTCATGGTGTCTAAATGCTTCTTGCACTCTATTCACCATGTCCTCCTGATAATCAAAAAGCTGAATATCCTTCGTCATTTCAGATTGATTGTCTGTGTTTTTCCCGTGATGCCTGTTACCACAGCGATTCCATTGTCACGAATCTCCACCTTCTCATATTTTGCATCAACAATCACTTTTCCTTTTAATGTCATAACACCCCAATGTCTGGGAACCTGTTCAAAGGCGCAATAGGCACCGACAGGTTGCGCTATGCTGTGGTAGAGGGGTGGCACGATAACTTTACCATCTACCTTCACTCCCCATTTCTTTCCTGCCTGATACAATTCCACATGTCCTGTCTCTGACTTCTCACGCAAAAGAAGCATCTCGCTTGCTTCCATTTCCTTCTTTTGCAACATCATCTCATGATAGTATTTCTTACCAAGGCGAGGCATCACAACTTTCAAATTTTCATTCTCATTCTTGGGGTTATTGCGCCCTATATAGGTCTTCTTCATATTTGAATCCACCAAGTAGTAGTCCTGCTTGCTGTCCATGATAACAATATTTCGCCCATACAGGTTAGCACATAGCCAATATACATGCTCATAATCATTACGCAAAAAGCACAAATCCTTACTCTCCGTATAATCCTTACGCATCAAACCGTCACCGCCTTCATAATAGTACCATACCTGGCAACCACTTCCTACGGAATAATTATTGTGATATATCAAGTAATGCCCACGGTTCAATAGGTCATATTGTGAAGGGCGATAAGGTAAAGCAAAGTTCTCGTAGGTACGAGACCTAAAAAGTCCATTATATTCAACGAGCTCCCATCCATTAATGGTGATTACCTTGGGAGCATCCTTCGCATGAATGTCCTCGTCGATGACAACTCTCGCCAAGAGATCGTAGTAACACACAGTTTTTCTGCGAGGTCGATAGGATAAGATATTACCTCGCAAGAACTTCATTTCATAATAGTTGCCTGGTTCTATCACCTGTTCACCTTGCCGGTTTACCACCGTCATCTTTCCGTCTGGTAACTTGACGATGGCAAAATCATCATTGCAATCCGCAAACTCCCGATACACCAACGACTGCATCAGTTCCTCATGGCTCATCACCATCATCATTTCCGAGTCTGGATGAATCTGAATATCGTCTTGCATCTTGCTCATTAGGAAAAACTCTCTTTCCTTGGCTGTCTCATTTTTCTTGCCAACTTTCAGCTTTCCTTCAAACATAGCATTCCAGTTCCATACTTGCGATGGCAACCCGAACACCCGATAGAGTCCCACATTATCTATAATCACGCAGTTCTTCTTTCCCTTGGCTACTCGCAATCCTCGTCCCACCATCTGCAAGTACTTGGCAAGCGATAGCGTTGGTCGTGCCAACTGTACAAACTCCACATCCGGACAGTCAAATCCTTCCGAGAAAATATCTACATTCACCAGTACTTGGATGTCGCCTTTCTTGAAGGCTTCAATATCTTGTTGTCTTTCCGTGGCAGGTGTCTTCGAGTCTATGGCTATGGCTCTTACGCCATTTTCCTGATACAGTTTTGTGATTTTCTGAGCATGAGAAATATTGATAGCATACACGATGCCCTTCCTGTCTTTACCAAATTCTTCCAAGCTCCGATAGAGCCTTTCGATGCTCGGCTTCTTATTCAGCAACATATCCATTTCCTTGTTCTGGTAGTCACCATCAGCACCTCGCTTCTGCAAGGAGTCAATGAGCCGTTGCATCACACCATCCGACTTGATGCTCACGAAATCGTATGTCGCCAATCTTCCCTTGCTGATAAACTCAGGAACACCCCACGACTGCATCAACACATCAAACAGGTCAGTGAAACCCTTACCGTTCAATCGGCAAGGTGTAGCCGTCAGTCCCAGGAACTTAGCCTTCGGGAATCTCTCCCACATCTCCTTATAAGTCTTGGCAAGCGCATGGTGCGCCTCGTCAATCACAATCAGTCCCGGCTCTTCCTCTATCTCGTCATAGTGCTTCGACAACCACTGGATTGACATAGCCTTGACGGAAGACAATAGGAATGAGGCGTTTGATGCGGAATAAGAATGGAACTTTCTTACGGTTTCGTCTATCTGCGACACAAGTTCTCTTCTATGGGCAACAATCCATACTTTCTCCATTGGATTGTTGCTCACGAAAGAGTCTATGACTGCTGTCAACAGATAGGTTTTTCCAGTTCCCGTTGGCATTTGTGCCATCACGGACCGATGAAGGCGCAACGCCTTCTCAATCCGTTCCTTCATATCCTCTTGATAATCAAACAGCTTGATTTCCTTCATTCCAAAGAAATTATTTTTTCAATAGATTTTCAACATCCTTGATGGCTTTATCAAGGTCATTACATTCATATTTTCAAATTATAATTAAATATTGTTATATTTTCGCCTTACCGGTTGACTGCTTCGATTAATTTTGCTACCTTTGTCAACCAATAGAACAAATGATTAATTATGGAACTAAAAGATATATTTTCTAAGCGACTGCGCAACGCACGTCTGATGCGAGGCTTGTCCATGCAACAACTCTGTGTGATGATGAATGATATTGTCACCAAACAATCTGTGTCCAAATACGAACGAGGCGAGAGTATGCCAGATAGTACCATTCTCATCGCATTATGCAAAGCCCTGAACATTTCCCCCGACTATCTGTTTCGTGAAAATCGTTCAGCTCTCAACAATGTCCATTACCGCAAACTAACTCGCCTGAGTGCTAAAGAAGAGAAATCCATCAATCTCATGGTAGAAGATACCATTGAACGCATCAATGAAATAGAAGATATTTGTGGCATCGAAAGACATTTTGATGCTTCCTCTTTCACTTGCCAAGTTAAGTCTTTAAATGATGTTTTCAGCGCAGCAACCAAACTCCGCACCGATTGGAATATTGGCAACGCAGCCATTACAAACGTCATCAACATCTTAGAGACCAATGGTATCATAGTGGTAGAAGTAGAAGCTTCAGACGCTTTCTCCGGTCTCAATGGCACATTGGAAAATGGGACTCCTGTCATTGTCATAAACAAACAGATGAGTACTGAGCGTAAACGTTTCACTGCGCTCCATGAATTAGGCCATGCTTTGCTTCATTTTCCAGAAGACATGGATGAAAAGACGGAAGAACAATACTGCAATATTTTTGCCAATGAAGTATTGATGCCAAGACAAACTTTCCTCCAGTCTATTGGCGAAAAACGCCACGATATAGCATTAGTAGAGTTGAAGAACCTTCAATCAGAATTTGGAATATCTGTTGATGCTTTGATGTATAAGGCGAGATATCTTGATGTCATATCAGAAAATCGCTATACAACCTACTGGAAGAAGAAAAATTTCGATCCCAATTTCAAATCACAGGTAGAGAAGAGTATCATTGATGACGAGCACAGCACCAGATTCGAAAACCTTATCTATCGTGCCCTGTCAAGTGGCTTGATTACAGAATCCAAGGCTGCCGTCTTACTCAACAAAACGACAGAGGAAGTATTAAATAATTTCGTTCTTGCCTAATGGAAATAGTAATCAGCGATACCAATATATTCATAGACTTATGGTAAGTATCCGCTCAACTCCGTATTGCATATCTCAAAAAAAATGACGTACCTTTGCACGGCGGCATCATTTTTATAATTTTGAGACAAGCATACGCAATTTAGCTCTCCATCAGCACAAGCTAATGGAGGTTATACCTTAATTTGACTAAATTTGAAATTCATTTTTTATTATTCCTAATCTTCCCAGAACTCAGGAAGAAGAATATAATAGTTATCTTCAGGCGTAGAATCTATGTGCTTCAACACATAACAAAGCCAACGCTCAGGATTTTATCTAGCACCTTACATGTAATGGTGATATACCAAAACCAGTACATAAACCTATATCCACTTATCCAAATAACATTTAAAATCCTCTATACCTATAACCTCCACTTTAGGAAAAGGAATATTTTCCAGGACCTTAAAGTGCTTGTCTTCTGTAACAATACACTTTGCATTTGCAGCAATGGCACAATCTACAAACTTATTGTCATCTTTATCTGCCTCAATTAAAGCAAAAGTATAAAGTATAATGAGGACTTTGCGAATCGCCTCTAAGAAAAGCATTCCACACCTTACGATACGGACTTCTAGGGGCGATTGACATAATCAAACTATTTGTATCCAATACAATATTCATAACCTAAAGATTATAATATTGGTTTATTGTATGGAGTACGTTCATGGAGATGCCGGAAACTCTCGATACGTTCTTCATTCAAGGTTCCTTCATCCCACATTCTATCTAATTCTGCATCAGCCATCTGAACAAAATAATCAGAGATTACCTTATTCAAATCCCGCAAAGCCTCAGGAGTCTTGATAAATGACAGCATATCGAGGATTTGCAATTGAGCTTGATTCATTGTTGCTACCTGTGCCATAATAATTCATTTTATTAATATCCAACCGCAAAAAGTACACTTTTTCCTCGAACCCACCAAGAAAATCACAAGAAATCTGCAAGTTATCAGCAAATTACCACGAAATCAACCGTACACTATAAACTATTAACAGTAAACTATAACCTACTATTCCCCGACGGTCCCATCCCGCACAAACTTGGCGAGGGCTTTGATACCCCGCCAACCTTAGAGCGTAGCGGTTCCGAGCAGCGGTGAAAAGCCCTAAAGGCTCTCAATCCACTTCTTACCGCTTTTCGTAAAAGCAGACCAAAGATAAAGGCAGCATGCAACGATTCCAACACCACCCAAAACTATGTACATTCCTTCCATAATTATTTCTTTTTTAAAATGTTATCAGCAAACAGCGCTAAGAAAATAGTAGAAAATAATCCCACACCTAACAGCAAAGCATAGGGTTTAGCGTCCTCTACACCTAGTACAAGACCAACAGCAGCTACAACTACCATTGCAGTAAAGCAGGTGTTAGCAAGCTGATATATAAACTTGCTCAGATTTTCTCTGCGAGTCTTTTCTTTTTCCTTATCTTCTTTTGCTGTCATACCTTACTATATTTATATTTCTGCAAATATACGATAAAATCAAATTATTTCCAAGAAAGTATCATATTTTTTAGCAATCTTTAAATCAAACCTCTTGAACTGTCCCCCTTCACTCTTCCTTATTCCCAATATACTTCCAGAGAAGAGTATAATACTTATCCTCAGGCGTAGAATCTATGTGCTTCAACACATAACAGAGCCAACGCTCAGGATTTTTATCTAGCACCTTACATGCTCCAAACAAGGAGTACATCATTGCTGCTCTCGTGCAGGCATCCAAATATTACTGGTAAAATTATTGGTGCTTCTCTCATTATTTCTGTTTCATTATTGGTGTAGTTGATAATCTACAGGAGTGATTTCTCCATGTCGTTTGGCTCACGAGTCACATTTAATGCGCAATAGCTTTTCTTCCCTTATTTGGAGTTCAATATTTCTGAACTCAGGTGTATTCATCACCTCTGCCTTCAGATGTTTCTTGATGACTTTTGTCAGATAGCGTCGCCATGCCTCCTTGTTCTCGTCGGTAACTAATGACGGACATTGCTCACCATAGAAGGCGTGCCAGGTGAATAGCTCGAAGTCGAGGTGCCAGAGGAATGATTTGTGCTGGGTGTTGTTGAGTTCCATAATATGTTTATGATAATTATTCTTAATTATTCACTTAAAAGTGAACAATCTATCAATAAAAGTATTATTTTTGCATTGCATATTAAAAAAATACAGTTATGACACAAGTAACATTAAAGACAATAGAGCAGAATGACAACGTAGGCATGTTTTCTATCTGCTTCGATGGAAATTCCGAAAGTGAATTTGAAAAATTCTTGATGGAATTTAAGGACAATGCGACATACAATAAAGACTTCAATGCCATATTATTGGCTTTATCCAAAATTATCGATAAGGGAGCATTAGAAAGATTCTTCCGTATCGAAGGGAGGATGAACGACCATGTCAGTGCTTTGTCTATAGATTCCCGCAAACTCCGCCTATACTGCCTAAGAATATCCGACCAGATACTTATTTTAGGAAATGGTGGCGTTAAGTTATCACGCACATACCAAGAGAATGAAAAGCTCAGTGGATATGTCATGGATTTACAGACTTTTGACAAAGTTCTGCTCAAAGCCCAAGAGAATGGCATCATTACCATTGAAAAGAATATGATAACAGACATAGAAAGTGCAACCTTTGAAATTTAAGCGTTATGATACAGAACAAATTATTCCGTGATTGCCTCGCTGCGATACCTGCCGAGCAAAAGGCAGAGTTCGATTTGTCTTTCGGTATTGCCGAGCGCATTAGTGAGATTCTGAAAGCCAAGGGTCTCACCCAAAAGGATTTCGCCCGCTTGCTCAACAAGCGAGACTCAGAAATCTCCAAATGGCTAACAGGCAGACATAACTTCACGACTCAAACCATTGCTCGTATAGAAACAGCCTTAGGAAGTAAACTCATCAGCATAGCCCATTGATTGGGCTATGCCTATGAATAATATCGTGCCAACCAATTGTTGATTTCATCTTTATTTTGGATGGATAATAATTCTTCCACTTCCTTTTCTGAAAATATTGGAATTCCAAAGTTCTTGATATTAGACCCATTCAATGAATAATAGCCAGAAGAATATGGCTTGCTATTCGCTACGATATAGTTCCAAAAGATATTTGATTCAAAAATCTTCTGTAATATTCTCATCTTTCTTTCATCTTCACCCACAAAAGCCATTCCATTGTAAAGCAACAAATTCGGGGCATTAACAAGAGCACAGTGCAAAGGCTTATTTGCGATTTTAGGGAAAAACAATTTAATTGAGGGCATAACTAAAGATTGAGTTCTCCCATAAGCATACCATACAGGATAGTCCTTCCCCTTACCTTTGTCACGTCTAGCTAATTCATCTCTTTGAGATTCTAAATATTTATATGCCATAGGAAACTTATGCTTCATGACATTTTCATCTATCAAAAACGCTTTTCCATCACACAATTGATAAGGGAAAATCACTTTATGCTTTATTTTATCCAAGCTAATATCAGAATTTAACTTGTTTGAATTTACGATATCTGTACATATCTCTTTTTCTACCTGATATATATGGGTCTCCTTTTCCAAATAATAGAACTTATCATTTTCATCTATAGGTGTGAAAATGTAAGTCTTATTACTCAATGTTGCTATACCATGCCTAGATTGGCAAAACTTTGCCAATGGAATGCCTACACTCTCCAACTTAGAGGCTACTTTATGTTCATTCAAATTCCAACCCTTTTCAGCATCAAGTATAGAATAAGGAATATCCGTATAACCGAAGCGTTTACTTAGTTCAGCATTCTCATCACAATAGTAATGCAGCATCTCGCTCTTTTCTTTTTTCAAGAAAAACAAGCAAGTGTAAGTACTTTTGCCCGAAAAAACTTGATGTCCACGAAAATCAACAATACTGATATTATAGCTACATTCCATAAAATACTTTCTGAGTTCACGGGCATTCAAACTTTTGAGAAAAGTATTCATCGTGATGTAACCCAACATGCCATTTTCCTTTATCATCTCAATAGCTATCTGAAAAAAAGGAATGTACAAATCCGTGGAACCAGCATTGCAGACTTCATACATTTTTGTTTTTTCCTTGGTTCCATCCTCCATATTTCTTCCACAAACATAAGGAGGATTACCAACAATTACATCAAAGTCCTTAAACGCAGTATTCCATCCTTCCGAATGAAAATCTAAGGTGTCTGCATTCAGTAAGTTAAACTCAAATTCAGAACATTCTCCCTCAGATATTGCCAACAGATTCAACAAGATTTTGCATCTTTCAATGGAATAGGATTGAATATCTATTCCAAATATATTTTCTTGATAAACAAGAAGATAGCTTTTTCCTGTTTTCTTATGTATGTATTTTGCTACATCCATCAGGAATCCTCCACATCCACAAGCAATGTCTGCAACCCGGATAGAAGATAAATTTTGCTGCTTACTTAAACATTTTTCTAGAATTCTTTTTCGAATTCTACTTGGTGTGTAGATTGCACCAGTAACAATTCTATCTGATGGAGATATAACAAACTCAAATAGCTTTATCATATCTTCCAAATCTATTTTTCTTATGCCCTGCTTTTCTAAAAAATCCAGAACTTGCCTCAGCACTTTATAATCTTCATCACCACTATTTATAATATACCTGCCAATAAAGCTATTGTAAGTTGAAACATCATTATATATAATATAGAGTGTCACAAAAATCCGATTAATCAGTAATGGATCTTGTGTAAGATTTCGTTTTAAAAAGGGAAATATACGTTGTAATTTCATTTACCTAATTCTTCTATTTTGTCTTGATAAGCTAAAAGTAAATCCATAAATTTATTCATAAAAACAGTATCGTTCCTATGTTCGTCTCTTTTTAACCTTAGGGCATCACAGATTTTCTTTAGTTGTTCTATATTCCACAGATATTCATGCTGGGTTTTTCCCAATTTCAAATTATCATACATCCATTTTCCTAATTCTGTCTTGGGAATGATAGCACCATCTTCAGTCCTTTCAAACTGCTCACCATATTCCTCAGAACATGGATCCAACCATCCTATATTGTTTATATTTGATTGATTTTCATCACCACTTGGCCATTTTGCTCTTTTGGCATTATTGCAAGAACGACACGAATAAACCAAATTAGAATACTCATTATCTTTCAGATCTACCATTGCATCTTTAGGAACGAAGTGGTCAATCTCAAAATGTTCCTTTCTTGGCCAATCCAAATCATTACAATAGCCACATCTATGGTTAAAGTCCTCAGAAAGTTGCTGACGGTATTTTTTATAGTTCTTATATACAGGTACGTCAGTACTTCTTTTAGGACATATTTTTCGAAACAGCATATTATCTATCTATTTTATAGAATCTAATAATGTACGTGAGTTTTTGACCAATTCCGCCAAATTTTTCAACGAACTTGTTTGTAATAATTCTGCGGAAACAGGGTTCGCTTTAGAATCTATAGAATTGAGTTCCATATGAAGTTTCAAAAGCAATTGTTCTTCTTCATTGGTAAGACCTACCTCTGATTTCTGTTTGTCTTCCAATCCTCTCGCCTTATCCTCAATACTATCAACTCTACGATGATATGACTCAATAGCTTTCTTTACTTTATCTATCAAGTTTAATCGCAGATTCTCAACAGACAGGTTTTCTTTGTCATTTACCAAGAAAACATCATTCATCTTATCCAGAGCGTCTCCAACGTGAGAAGTAACCATAAACACAGGGAAAAACTTTTTATGCTCTTCCAAAAATGAAACTACTTCGTCACCATTATAGGGAAGGAGACCATTTCCTGATAATAGATAATCAACAGCCAAAGCATCAAGGTGTTCTTCTTCCAGCGCAGTAAGTAAATCTTCTAAAGAAGAAATCTTATCCATATCTTGAAACATAACTATCTCAAAGTCATTTCCAAATTGTCTGGCAAAAGTTGTCCTTATACCTTTGTCATCATCCAAGTATCCTAATCTAAACATTGCTATATTAATTTTTTGAAAGTTATTTTTATACCAAATCCTTCTAACTGCGGAAGAATCTGAATAGAACTATTCTTGTATTCATTTACAGTAGCCTTAGTTATGTATAATCCTAAACCAGTTCCTATCTTTTCACCATTTTTATTGCACCTTGAAGATTCAAAGGCATTGAAAATAACAGAAGGATTATTACGGTATTCTTCATCTAAGCCTTTGCCTGTATCACTAACAACAATAATAATATTTTCTTCCTGCACATTACCTTTTATAAGAATTTTCCTGTTTTGCGTTGTTCTCTTAGACTTTACTGCATAAATTGAGTTTGAAATCAAATTATTGAAAATAGTATCCAAGTCTATAATAAAAGCTTTTACTTTCATTTCATCAGTAAAGCCATATACATCAAATTCGATATTTAGTTCTTGCATAACTGTTTTCCAAGTCTCTTTAAATTTAGAGAAATAAGAACTCAAGTTTACGGTTTTTCGAGAACGTTTATCCTTGCTTATTGAATTGATAGAAAACTCCAACCAACTTCGTACACTCTCATCATATCGCTTTTGATTTTTAATAACCTCATAAGGATTTTTATAATCCTCCAAGTCTAAGAGTTGAACTTTCTCAGGCGAGGTTACTTGATTTAGTGCATAAAGCAAATCCTCGTATCTGTTCTTTGTCTGTATTGAAAGGTTTCTTAACTCATGAGAAAATGAAGTAATTATTAGACCAGTACTTGCTAAATTTCTCAATAATCTTAATTCTTCCTCTTTATCTTCTAACTCTTGCTTTACGACTGTATAACCTTGACTGATAGCGTAATAGTTGTTTTCAGAATAACTACCTTCTTTTTGAGCTTTGTCTGCTTGTTTTTTTGCATCTTCTTTCGGATGATTTTTATCATACAGTAAAGACAAGTTATACATCACTGTATTTCTATCCTTCTCCATGATGTTTATGATTCCAAGCAATACCTCCTTAAACAAGGCAAAAATTTCATTTTCTTGCAATCCCTCTCTTCCTGACTTATCCTGTAAGTAAATATTTTGTAGACGAGAGATTTCTACAGCACCAACAATTTGATTCTGGCGTATATGATAGCCTCCCATTCGCTGACCAGCACCAATTGGATTTTGTGAATACCTATCGCCTAAATGAAGCCAATCATCCCCATTTTCTCCATAAGGGCGTACTCTAAACTTATCTCGATAGATTTTTATGCCCAGATTTTTTCTTAGCCATAGTCTTCTATGAGTTGGTGAAAAATGGCGATAAGGATATTTTGCATCCGACTTTTCACTACTAATATCAGATTTTGAACTTTTTACGAAATAAAAATCAAATTGAAAAGCTCCAAGTTTAGAACTATATTCCGTCAACAATTTGGATTTTTGCAATCCGTCAAGTCTCTCTAAAGGCATTTCAATGTGATATAATTCTTTTTCAAAATCCTCTAAACGATATGGAAACTGCTTCATAGCTTCTTGGTTGAACAGTCCTCGATATTCAGATTGCAATGCATTTATATCCAATTCATTCCGTTGAACATCAACCTTTAAGATATTATCTTCATACTTTGCGGACACCTTATAATCAAAATCTTCATATTGTTTTGCCGTAATTTTTCCATATTCATTACTTCCACTTACGTACAAATATTATTGAAATGCAGGAATATTAAACGGAGGAACCAAATCTTGAAGAGAACTGTTCAAGTGTTTGATGGATTCTTCTCCCCACTTATCTGCCAGATTCGATATCCTCAAAATAGTTCCAGAATAAAATTTAGGCAAAGATACATTGAAACGTTTTGCCAATTCAGATAAACTGCATCGGATTTCTTCCAAGGAAACCACTTCCAAATCAGCCATGATTTCATTTATTCTTTTCCCTGGAGCATTAAAATCATTCCAATCCACCTTCCATGCATAAGCATCCTCTCCATTTTTATGAGTGTACATAACAGCTTGGCTGCCCAACCTGTTCAAGGCAAATCTTCCAATGCCTTTGGCACCAGACTTTATTCTTCCATTTGCCGTTTGTACATTCTGCTGTTTATCATCAGTGCCTATCTGCATCCAACAATTCTGTATGGTCGAGATATCCATACCACATCCATAATCAATAATATAGATGTCCGTTATTTGTTCATCTGTACCATCAAACAGTATATAGCAATAAGCAGAATCAGCATCATAGGTGTTTTTAACCAATTCTATGATAGCACCTTCTGGGTTGGAAAAATTCTCCATTCCAATCAACATTGCTGTTCTAGCTGAAGCTGTAAAAGGTATTTTCATTGTCTTTGTACTTGATATTTATTGTTTCATTACACTCCATCGTTATCTGACAACAATCCATTCCTTCTTTTTGGCATCATAATGAATCTTGTCACGATATACATCCAAAAGCATTAATGCAGAATCAACCTTATTTGCTTGAAGATAATAAGACTTACCATCATCTATAACTTTAATTCCATATTCATGCTTTATAAGTTTCATTTTATTCTCTAAGTCTGAAATTTTCTGTAACAGTTGATAGTTTTCATTTATTAATTCATTTGAATCTGGTGAGCCATTAGTTTTATGCAGTTTCGAGTTTCTGTCTTTGCCGATTCCAAGGGATCTCACCATTTGTTCATATTTCTCAATAATTGCATTTTTATCACTAACATCTCTCTTCAAATTTAAATTCGACAAATTAACGATAGCTGCAAATGCAACTATTAGAATACAAAATATGCAAGAAATCATAGCAACAATTCGAGTCTCTCTCCTAGCTTTTTCTGTTGTAGATTTAAACTCTTCCATCAACTCCCTTGCACGTTTTTGGTATCTTGACACATCAATACCAGCAGCTTCTAATTGCCCCAATTCTTCCTTGATGTCATTATATGTTCTATTTTCCATGTATTGTATCGTTTGAATATTTAATAAACCTTTCTTTCAACTCATAATAAGACTTCAAGAAGTTCTCTTTTTGCTCCAAGTATTCTCTTTGATGCTTAGTTTCTATTTCAGTTATTTCACGAGTCATCATTATTTTCTCGTAATATGTCCCTAACCAAAAACAACTCGTACAAGAAACAAAAAAGAAAGAACCTACAACCTTATATTTCTTGATGACCGCAGTTAACTGCTCATTATTTGCTTTTTTCTTTTGCATCACATTGTTATGTATTAAAAAGGCAAATCCTTTCCCCATTTTTCATTAATCATAGGCTCGAAGCCATTGGCGGGAACAGAAATCTTGGGAAATGCAGGTTTATGGTTCAAACTATCCAAACCAAAAATAGAGCAAAAAGTGACCTTGTCGTCATCCACAACACTTACGATGTTTCGATAGTTTGTTGAAGAGGTATAAGAGCGGACACTATTGACAGAATGGTTCACTAAAGAGAGGCTTTGACTATTTTGAATTAATACCACCTTATCAAAAAATTCCAAGATACACCCACTAGGTACAATACAGCTAGACAAAGGCTTGTCTATAATATCCTTATCAAATTTTGCAAAATTTGTACTTCTCGAAGATATATAATAAGAATCAGCCAATCCATTTGCTCTTACCGTAGCATTGAGTATAGATCCATCACTCATTACAAAGAAGCCCTTCTGCGAACTATTGAAACTATAAACTATATCTTCTTTATCTATGTTAGATTTATTAAAGAGAGTTTCCATACCATAGACTTCTGTTCCAAACTGCTTTATAATTTTCCTTTCAGAAATTTTAGCCTTGGAATAAAAATGTTTCTCCTCTGTGTTTTTTTTCTGCAAATATTCATTTCGATAATAGTCAAACTCAGAAGTACTCTCATAATTCATCAAATCAGTTGTCATCCAACCTGTACGTAGAGAGCGCTTACCTTGAGGATGCCGCTCATCAAGCCTAAACTTTGAATCAAAGTCTAAGATTTCACCAGTCAAAAGCCCATCCCAATCAGCAGAGATAACAACAGAGCCATAATTAGCATTCACCCCAATCACTTTGCCATCATAGCATTTTTCCAAATGAGAAGGATTTATTTGGTAGTTATCTTCCAAGTTCAAACGAGACTCATACAAACCATCCTTGCATCCAAGAAACAGCCGATAGCCATAGAGACGTATATCCAGAGGTATGGATGAATATTCACCGATACTTATACACGCTTCTTGAATATCTTTAAAATTTAATTCAAATTCTATTTCATTGGCAGCTTTCAACCAAAGTTTTTCTACCACCTCTCTTATCTCTGTTACACCAAATATAATCTTGGCAGCTTCACCCTTAGAGTACTCATTATGTAAGAATATCAAATCTATCAAACTAGAGTACTGAGGATAAACAGATTTTAAGCGATTTACAACCTTATGATAAGAAACGTATAGCAATTGCCCATCTGCCATAACTAGAAATAGATATCCACCATAGAGATAACAATCTATAGCTTCCACATTAATTGAAAATTTAATGACAGGTTTCATAAGATATGTTTTAAAAGTTTACGATAAATTCCTTTAGAAATTACGTTAATGGAGTACCAATGTTCCACAAGTTCATCTCCAATATATTGGCTATTAGTAGGGTAACCATGCCATGGGTCTTGTGCATTACGAGGAATCGGGAAAAAAGCAAGGCGTTCACCAGTTTGACCAAGTAAGTTTTTCCTTGATTCAAAATAGCATAAAGACCTTGACCATCATCATTCAGCCATCTTTTATCAATAATATCTCTATTATTTAGATATGGCAATCCTGTATGAACATCAGCTAGATTAAATATAGAGAATTCAAAATTTGCATCACCAATCCATCTAGTTTTATCTTTCAGCTTTTTTGCCTTACATCCATGATAAGGAGCAGGTTTATAAACATGCCCTTGTGCGTTCGGTCCAAAAATAACCTCATTATTTTCTTTTACCCTTTTTCTCATAATCAAATTGTATATTCTATTCAGGCTACTAAGCTCCACCCCCTAAGAAGTTGCTCAAAATAAAAAAGGGAGTGGAAGCCGTTCTTCCATATATCTATTATTTCTTGTTCTTCACCCTCCAAACATACATCAATACTCCCGCAAACTTCAACAATCCCAAATGCTTTAATTCTCCCTGCGCCACATCAAAAGCAGAAGAATCGGCAAAACTCGTATCCCCAATAGCGCCCAGGCGGTCCCATACCGCATAATCTGGCGAAGACCTTTGATGGTCCGCCAACCTTAGAGCGAAGCGGTTCCGAGCACCGGAGGTCGGTTACATCCTTCCTTCTGAGGAGGAAGGCTTGGTTAGAGGTGGAGCTCCCTTTGGCTAAAGGGAGACGGAGGGATTCGAAAAAACTTCTTTAACGGTAAGGAAGGTTTCTGTCCCCCGGGAACGGGGGAACCGAGGGAGGTATAAAGACCATTGAGGGTAAGTTTTCGAAAAAATCCTTTTGGCTAAAGGGAGACAGAGGGTTTCGATAACGCATACCCTCCAATCACCCCATAACATACCAACGGTATGAGGAATGCAATCGCCATACTCCCCGTAGTATCCGCAATATACCCCATGATTACAGGAGCAACCGCACCACCCACTATCGTCATGATAAGCA
>ERZ780207.1661-NODE-1661-length-18308-cov-12.787980_pt1 | contig 18308 bp, 20 predicted proteins | sample MGYA00510977_ERZ780207 | MGnify/ENA primary metagenome ERZ780207 (study PRJEB29588, sample SAMEA2151383) | human gut metagenome | biome: human gut; feature: human-associated habitat; material: faeces | place: Denmark | collected 2008/2010 ... | reverse complement strand
AAGCCGAGGAGAAGTTCAAGGAGATCAACGAGGCGAACGAGGTTTTGAGCGACCCCGACAAGAAGGCGCGCTATGACCAGTTCGGCTTTGCGGGCGTCGACCCGAATTACGGCGCAGGCGCCGGCGGCGGCGCTTACGGCGCGGGCGGGTTCGACTTCGGTGACCTCGGCGATATCTTCGGCAGCTTTTTCGGCGGGGGCTTCGGCGGCGCGCGGGCAAACCCCAATGCGCCGCAGCGCGGCGAGAGCCTGCGCACGAGCGTTACCATCAGCTTTGAGGAAGCGGCCTTCGGCTGCGAAAAAGAGGTCAGCATCGACCGCATCGAGCAGTGCCCGGACTGCCACGGCTCGGGCTGCGCCCAGGGCACGACCGCCGAGGTTTGCCCGGATTGCCGCGGCAGCGGCGTGGTTCAGCAGCGCCGCCAGACGCCGCTGGGCTTCATGTCCACCTCGGCTCCCTGCCAGCGCTGCGGCGGCAAGGGTAAGATCATTCATCAGCCCTGCCCCAAGTGCGGCGGCAAGGGCATGATCCGCCACCGCAAGACCATCAAGGTCAGCATTCCTGCGGGCATCGACAACGGGCAGACCATTTCCCTGCGTGCGCAGGGCAACGCGGGCAAGAACGGCGGCCCCGCGGGCGACCTTCTGATCGTTGTTGCCGTGCGGCCGCATGAGATCTTCCGCCGTGAGGGGACGAGCGTCCTGTGCGAGGCGCCCATCACGTTCACGCAGGCGGTACTCGGCGCAGAGCTTGAGATCCCGACGATCGACGGCAAGGTGAAGTACACGATCCCCGAGGGGACGCAGAGCGGCACGACCTTCCGCCTGAAAGGCAAGGGCATTCCCGGTCTCAATGGCCGCGGCCGCGGCGACCAGTACGTCACCGTGTATATCGAGACGCCGCGCAACCTCAACCGCGAGCAGAAGGAAGCGCTCAAGAAGTTCAGCGAGTCGCTCGGCGAGAAGAATTATGAAGAGCACAAGGGCTTTTTCGGAAAGTTCAAGCTGTAAAGGGTAAAAGATGTATTTATCGGATTATCATACCCACTGTGCGCTTTCGTTCGACTCGAAAACGCCGGTGGAGGACATGGTGCGCGCGGGCATCGCGCAGGGTTTGCAGGAAATGTGCCTGACCGATCATGTGGATCTCTATCGCCCGCGAGAATATACGCACTGGGAGCATGACTTTTCCGCGCGTGCGGAGACCTTTGCGCGCGCGGATCGCGCCGCGGAGGGGAAGATCGTCGTGCGCCGCGGCATTGAGCTCGGCGAGGCGATGCGCGACTTTGCCTACGCCGACGAGCTGCTTGCACGCCTTGAGGAGCTGGATTTTGTCATCGGCTCGCAGCATCAGCTCTCGGAAAAGTACGACTGGGACGATCTCTACTTCATGCCCGGCAGCACCGAGCAGGAGGCGAGAGAACAGATCGCCGACTATCTCGCGCTTGTGCTGCAAACGGCAAAGTGGGGCAAATTCTCCGTGCTGGGGCACCTGACGCTGCCGCTGCGCTACATGAACGAGAACCACGGTATGCACATGAGCTTCGACGGCTTTGAAGATGAGGTCGCGCAGGTGTTCCGCGCGCTCATCGAAAACGGCTGCGGCATCGAGTGCAACGTGAACCGCGGCAACACGCCGCTGCCGGACGGGAAGTGGCTGAAGCTCTACCGCGAGCTTGGCGGCGAGATCATCACCATCGGCACCGACGCGCACACACCGGAATTTGTCGGCACGCACGTGCGGGAAACGCAGGAGCTTTTGAAGAGCTGCGGGCTCGGCTATGTGTGTACGTTTGAAAAGAAAAAACCGGTTTTTCACAAAATCTGACCGATAAAAGGAGAAAAATTATGAAGATCGCATTGGGCTGTGACCACGGCGGATACGCCATGAAGGAAGACATCAAAAAGCAGCTGGAGGGGCTGGGCTACGAGGTCAAGGACTGCGGCACCTACTCCACCGAGAGCTGCGATTATCCTATCTTCGGCGAGGCTGCCGCGCGCGCCGTGGCAAGCGGGGAGTGCGAGTACGGCATCGTCGTCTGCACGACCGGTATCGGCATCTCCATCGCGGCGAACAAGGTGAACGGCATCCGCTGCGCGCACTGCGCCGATGCGCTCGAAGCGCAGCTCTGCCGCCAGCACAACAACGCCAACATGATGGCCATCGGCGCGGGCTTCACGGGCCCCAAGCTGGCTTCGGCCATGGTCGAGACCTTCCTCTCCACCGCGTTTGAGGGCGGCCGCCATGCCCGCCGCGTTGCGCTGCTCGACGGCATTCAGGGCTGAAGCCATACAAAATGCGGGAAATCAACAAAAACCGAGAGGTTTTTGTTGATTTTTTGCTTTGCAGAAGGTAACATTGGGGTACGGAAAAAGGAGGCGAAAGCGGACAATGGCAAGAAAAACGAGCGGAACGAAGGGCTATGCCGGCTATCACGGGCGCAGGCGCGGCAGAGGTGTGCTGGCGGTGCTGCTGGTGGTCGTTTTGTTGCTGGCATGTGGCTTTTTGTTTGCGCAGCGCTATATGGTTTATGAGGCGGACGGCTCTGTTCGCTTTGAGCTCCCGTGGGCGAAAAAGACAGCGCAGGACGACACGGCAGACAATAGCGATAGCGGCGACGGGGAAAAGCAGGACGACCTTGAGATCACCGTGGAAAAGCCCGCCATCAAGGATACCCACGCGGTCGAGTTGGACGCTTCGGTGCTCGGCGGCGAGTGGCAGACGGCGCTGGACGGCCTTGACAAGGACGTGAACGCTGTGGCTGTCGAGCTCAAGGACGCAAGCGGCAAGATCTATTACGAGTCCAAGGTGCCCGGCGCGATCGACTGCGGCGCGGTGAGCGGCGGCAGCGCCTCGCGCAGCGCCATTGCGGGCCTGGTGGACTCGGACTATTACACGATCGGGCGTATCAGCACGCTCCACGACAGCCTGTATGCCTACAAGCACATGACGGATGCCGCCGTTTGCCAGCTGACGGGCTTTGTCTGGTACGATACGAACAGCACCCACTGGCTCGCACCCGAAAAGCAGGCGGCGCGGCAGTATGTGACCGATCTCGTCACGGAGTGCGCACAGATGGGCTTTGACGAGCTGCTGCTCGACGATTTCCACTATCCGCGCGAGGGACGGCTGAGCCGCATCAAAACGGACGAGCGCACGATGACGCAGCAGGAAGCGCTGATGCTGCTTTCGGACGATCTCCATGCCGCGCTGGAGCAGGCGGGCTACAAGGGAAAGCTCTCCGTCAGCGTGGACGCAGACATTGTGCTTGCGGGCAGCGAAGAGAAGTCCGGCATCGTGATGAGCGAGCTTGCGGAGACGTTCGACCGCGTGTATGTAAAGGTGACGGCGGAGCAGCTTGAGAGCGTCACGGAGGCGATGAAGGCCTACGATGTCGAATTTGTCCCTATTGTGGGAGAGGCGACGGACAGCGGAAGCTATCTCATCGAAAAGTAAGAAAAAAGAACCGTCCGATCGGACGGTTCTTTTTTGCTGCTTTATAAGGGGGCGGAAGATCAGCGCGCCATGCGCCGTTCCACGGCCTCGGCGCTCATGGCGGGGTTGATGGTCTCTTCGCTCTCCACCGCGAGGGCGGCTGCTGCCGTGCCGGCGGCGGCGCTTTCCGCGAGCGTCCTGCCGGAGAGGAACGACCAGACGAGGGACGCCATCATCGCGTCGCCCGCGCCGGTAGCGTTGCGCATCTCCGCTTTGCAGATGGGCGCTGCATGCACTTCGCCGCGCTGTGCGGCGAGCACACCGTCGCCGCCGAGGGAGAGGAACACGCGCTTGACACCTTGGTCAAGCAGTGCTTGCGCGGCCTGACGCAGGCTCTCGCCGTCCGTGATCTGCACACCGGAGAGCAGCTCTGCCTCGATGCGGTTGGGCTTGAGCGTGTGCACGCGGGCAAGAAGCCCCCGGAGCTTTTCTGCCTTGACGGTGGAGACGGGGTCGATGAAAATGGGCGCGGTGCAGTGCTCGGTCAGGTACGCGATGGATCCTCGCGGCAGATTTGCGTCGATGACCACAGCAGCCGCGCCGTTGAGAAGATCGAGCTGAGAGGCAAAATAGTCCGGCGTCAGCTTTTCGCAGATCTCCATGTCGGACACGGCGATGGCCATATCGCCGTCGCTGTCGCCGACGAAAACGTAGGTCGAGGTGCGCCCGTCGGGCACGCGCAGGGCGTGCGAGAGGTCGATGCCGAGTTCTCGGCAGCTCTGCTCGATCTGCAAAGCGCGTGAGTCGCCGCCTAAGGCGGTGAGAAGATAGGTTGGCACGCCGAGCAGGCGCATGTTGTGTGCAATGTTGCGCCCCACGCCTCCGAGACTCAGCTCGACACGTCCGGGATTGGAATCCCGGTCGCGCAGGGGAGCGAAGGAATGAGCGCCGATGTCGATATTTGCGCCGCCGCAGACGACGGCGTAGGGAAGATTGTTTTTGTTGTGCATGGTAGGGAATCCTTAGAAATTATTTGTGGTACAGGCGCTTGGACTCATACTTCGGCTCGCAGCTGACGTGAATGCCGAGGCGCTTGTAAAGCTTGATGTCCTCCTCCGAGATGATGACGGAGAAGTGCGCGTCGCAGCCGCGCAGGCTGCCGAGCTGATCACGGGCCATGTCTGCCAGCGGGTTCGTCAGCCCTGAGATTGCCAACGCGATGAGTACCTCGTCGGAGTGCAGACGCGGGTTGTGATGGCCGAGCGACTGGATCTTGAGCGCGGAGATCGGTTCGATGACCTGATTGGAGATGAGGTCAAGGTCGCTGCGAATGCCGGCCATGGCCTTGAGCGCGTTCAATAGCAGCGCTGCCGAAGCGCCGAGCAGGGAAGAGGTCTTGCCCGTGATGACGCGGCCGTCGGGCAGCATCATCGCGCCGGCGGGCGCATCGGTCTCCTCGGCCTTCTGGTTGGCTGCGGCGATGGCGGGGCAGAGCTCGGGCGTCACGTCTGCCTGCTGCATCACAAGCTCGAGCTTTCTGAGCTGGCAGGCGTCTGCCACGCCGCGCGCCACGTCGACCTGCGCGGCATAGTAGCGGCGCAGGATCTCCATGCGCGAAGCCTGACGGCAGACTTCGTCGTTGATGATGCAGTTGCCCGCCATGTTGACGCCCATGTCCGTGGGAGACTTGTAGGGGCACTTGCCGGAGATGCGCTCGAAGATCGCGCGCAGAACGGGGAAGATCTCCACGTCGCGGTTGTAGTTGACGGTCGTTTCGCCGTAAGCCTCGAGGTGGAAGGGGTCGATCATATTCACGTCGTCAAGGTCGGCGGTCGCCGCCTCGTAGGCGAGGTTCACGGGGTGCTTGAGCGGCAGGTTCCAGATGGGGAAGGTCTCAAACTTTGCGTAGCCCGCGCTCACACCGTGCTTGTGCTCATGGTAGAGCTGGGAGAGGCAGGTGGCCATCTTGCCGCTGCCGGGGCCGGGGGCAGTGATGACGATGAGCGAATGCGTCGTTTCGATATATTCGTTGCGGCCGAAGCCCTCGTCGCTGACGATGTGGGCAACGTCGGAGGGGTAGCCGGCGATGGGGTAGTGGCGGTAGTTGCGCACGCCCAGCGTGTTGAGCCGCTTGATGAAGGCGTCCGCCGCGCTCTGGCCGGCGTACTGCGTGATGCACACGCCGCCGACATACAGCCCCAGCGAGCGGAACGCATCGATCAGGCGCAGGCAGTCGTCATCGTAGGTGATGCCGAGGTCGCCGCGCACCTTGTTCTTTTCAATGTCGTTCGCGTTGACCGCGATGACGATCTCCGCATCGTCGCGCAGCTGCTGGAGCATGCGGATCTTGCTGTCGGGCTGGAAGCCGGGCAGCACGCGCGCAGCGTGAAAATCGTCAAACAGCTTGCCGCCGAATTCAAGATACAGCTTGCCGCCGAACTGGCCGATGCGCTCGCGGATGTGCGCAGACTGCATGGCAAGGTATTTATCGTTGTCAAAACCAATCGTTCCCATCGTAAAAAGCACCTCATTCTCTCAACACATAATAAAAACATTATATAGAAAACAGGGGGAAATGACAAGAAAGGCGCACGCAGAAAAATGACTGAAAAAGGCGGGACAATTTCTGCTATTTTCCCCTCTTTACATTCCTGCCCGCTTAGCGTATGCTGTAAATAGTCTCCCTCTGCGAAAAAGAAAAACTGGGTTCTTGTAAAAAAGTGTTGACAAAACATAGCGGGTGTAGTAGTATATCACTGTTCGGTTCGCGCGGTTAGCTCAGCTGGTAGAGCACATGCTTGACGTGCATGGGGTCACAGGTTCGAGTCCTGTACCGCGCACCAGAGAAAAACCTTGAAGCTTCAATGGCTTCAAGGTTTTTTTGCTGCCCTGAAACGCCTTTTACCCTTTATCGTACCCTTTATAAATTGAGAACATTTGTAATGAAGCCTTCCATACGCTGCGCACTGACCGAGCGCATATCGTCTGTAAAATGACCGTAGACATCAAGAGTAAAGGCGGCAGTCGCATGACCGAGATTGCTCTGCACGGTTTTGATGTCATCACCGGCGCGGATGCAGTTCACGGCGTAGGTATGACGAAGATCGTGTATCCTCGCGTCGGGAAGGCCAATGCGTTTCACGATACGCTTGAAGCTGTCGAAGATTGCACGGTAGGAGACATAGCGTCCAAACTCATTGGTGAACACCAAGCCGCTGTCTTCCCACGCCGGGCCTGCCATTAACCGTTGTCTAGCCTGTTGCACCTTCTGCGCTTGCAGCAGCTTTATCACATACGGCGCGGGTGTGATGGTACGGCTCTTGTTGTTCTTCGGCGGGGAGAAATAGTATGTTCCGCCTTTCCGCTGACTTCTGCGAAGCTGCTTATTGATGAGGAGCGTACCTTTTTCAAAATCAACGCAGTTCCACATCAGACCGAGCAGTTCACCCTCGCGCAAGCCGGTGAAGAGGTCAACGGTGAGCGGAATTTCATACTTGCTGCCTTTCAGGAGATTCAGAAGCTGAGCGGCCTGTTGATCGGTCAGCGGATGGATCTCTTTTTTGACGATTTTGGGCAGAACACACGCGGTCGTCGGATTGTAGCGGATGTAGTTGAGAAGTACCGCTTGCTGGAGCGCTTTGTGCAGTACACCGTGAATGTTCTTGATGGTTTTAGCACTTAGGGCAGGTTGTCCGTCGTGTTCCTGCGAGAGCGAGTTATAGAGGCGCTGGACCGTATGAGCCTTTAGCGTTTCAAGCGGAATATTGCCGAGCGCAGGCCGCAGATACAGCTTGGATTGTCGTTCATAGAGATATGCTGTGGAATCCTTGACGCCGATCTGATAATCCTTCAGCCAAATATCAAGCCATTCGTTCACAGTCATCTTGCAAGGCTCCTGATATGTTCCGCTGTCGATCTCCGCGGTGATTGCGGTAAGCTTTTGCCTGACCTCCTTCTGCGTTTTGCCATAAACGGATTTTTGAATCTGTTTTCCCGTTCCGGGATCAATGCCGAGGGTATAGCGTGCCTCCCAGCGTCCATCAGGGCGCTGACGGATCGTGCCGCCGCCCTTGGCTCCTTTTGCCATTCGTGTTGCCAATGTTTCCTCCATTTCTTCTGAGATCATAAAACGGCCAGTCAGTCCGTTGTTTTATCGCTGCTTGTCGCTGTCGAGCCACGCCACGAAGTCCTCAAAGGACAGCTTGCCCGCTACGCAGGCGTCGCGCTTTTCCCGCGCCGTCTTCGACCATGCGGAGAATTCTGCCTTGCTCATCGTTCCATACCGCACGCGGGCGTTGTGAGCCTTGTAGGAGCGCGTAAACTCCCTTGCGGCAGGATTCTTCATCTGCCTGCTCTGATATTGCACGACGGCTCCCATTTGGCGGCAGGTCTTTTCCGAGCCTTCCATCAACCGTGTGCAGTAGTCCTGCGTGATGTTGCCGGTCACAACGAAGTATCTGCCGCAGTTTTTGCACTTGTGGATCGCCAGCGGCAGGCGGAGACAATAGGCTTTCAGGTAGTTGTAGAGGTCTCGCACGGTGTTGGGGTAGAGCACCTCGCGCAGTGCTGTCCTGATGCCACGCTCGCGCAGCAGCTCCACGCTGTAATGGTAGGCGCTGTCATACGCCGGACCGTCCAGCATGACCTCCTCGGTGGCAAGCTCGCCGTACCTCATATCGTCGAAGCGGAGCAACGCATCGTAGTGTGCCTCGCGGTATCTCTCTGCCGTGGAGTAGTCCGGCTGATAGCGGTCGTCCAGGCATCGTTCGATCAGCGCCTTTGCATCGCTGACGATGGCTTCAAAATCGTTGGCGAATGAAAGGACAATCGCTGCGTCAGCATCCTGACCGTGAGCGTATGTCGATTCCAGCTCGCTCAGCTCCTTTGCGAGCAGCCCAAAGAACGGATGCACTTCACAAAGCGGCAGCGACAGCTTCAGCAGCTTCCTCCATGCGGCCTCGTCCTTTTTCGTTTGTACCAGCTTATTGATCTCAGATAATACGCAATAGGCCTCGTAAAAGTCCGCATCGTAAAGGTCAATGAGACATTGGCCGAGATCCTGCGTCGATTCCAAACAGGTCATGCGGCTGCCCAAGGTTCGGTCATACAGCGCAAAGTGTTCTTTTCGTTCCGGGGTGATGTAATACCGGAATTCCATTTTCGAGGAGGTCACACATGAACAACAACTATGAAAATCTTCCCGCGGTGCTGAACGCCAATCAGCTCGCGGCGGCGCTGGGCATCTCGCGTGCGGGAGCGTATCAGCTCCTCAACACGGGGACCTTTCCCACGCTGCGCATTGGTGAGCGGCTGCTTGTGCCGAAGGACAAGCTCATCGACTGGATCGAGCAGAACACAGGCGGTGGGAATGGCAACTGAAAAAGAAACGACTGCCCCGATTCCATCTGTTGCACCAGATGGGGAGCAGCCGCCCGCGCTTGCACGCACAGATAGTATAACAGATTCAGAAACAGCGCACAAGCAGTTTGGAAAGATCCAAGTCGTGACTATGCCGGAGCTGATGGAAACGCGCTTTCCGGTCCGTCCGGCGGTCATCGACGGACTGCTGCCGGCGGGGACTTACCTCCTCGCCGGCGCGCCGAAGATCGGCAAGTCGTTTCTCGTCTTGCAGACGGCCTATCAGGTGAGCATGGGAGCGCCCTTCCTCGGCTTTTCTTCCCGGCAGGGTACGGTTTTGTATCTTGCCTTAGAGGATACCTGTGAGCGATTGCAGAAGCGTCTGGCACAGATGACGGAGCAGGACAGCGAGCACTTGATCCTCTCCGTCTTTTCCGAAACACTGGACGAAGGCTTGACGGAACGGCTGAGCGACTTTTGGAGTGAGCACACGGACACGGTGCTCATCATCATTGACACTTTGCAGCGGGTACGTGGACGGACGCCGGATAACGGCAGCTATGCCGCCGACTATGATACGCTGGCAAGGCTGAAGGAGTTTTCCGACACCTACGGCGTCACCGTGCTGGTCGTTCATCATACGCGCAAGGAGGGGGCAGAGGACGTGTTCAACACCATCTCCGGCACCAATGGCTTGATGGGCGCGGCAGACGGTGCGCTGCTCCTACATAAAGATAAGCGCACAGCCTCGGACGCTGAACGCGCAGCAGGATACGCTGCTGCGGAAATACGACATTCGCTATGTTGCCCACCGCACGAGAGAGGGCAAGAGCCTTTCGCTGCGGTGGGACGGTGTACGGTAATGTACGGTATGTACGGTAAAAATGGGAGTGGGGGTATCCCCTCAAAATACCGTACATTATCGGACATACCGTACACCGGCAAGGTCATTTTCCGTGCCGTGAGGCAGCGGGAAATGACCGCTTGAGGGAGTCCAGAGGGAACGGCTGGCACACGGATTTTGGCACAAAGTCTAGTGTGTTATACCCATCACGACGGGGGACGGGAAACTGCGCGGGGACGCCGCTCCCCGCGCAGCTTTGACCGGGCCGAAAAAGAAGGACGACAGATGACGGTATCGTCATCTGTCGGGCGCACTTTTTCAGAAAGTCGTGATGGGGATTCTCCGCTCCCTCGTCCCCAAATACGACAAAGGAGGAACAGTGATGGCGTATGCCATATTACGATTTGCCAAGCATAAGGGCGGCGCGTCCAAGGCGCTGAGCGCCCACCACGAGCGGACAAAAGAAGTTTACGCCAGCAATCCGGATATCGACGCGGAACGCACGAAGCAGAATTTCCATCTGGTCACACCTCGTTGGAGTTACGAGCAGGAGATCCGGCACCGCATCAGGATGGCGGGCTGCCGCGTGCGGAAAGACAGCGTAAAATTTGTAGACACGCTGGTGACGGTCAGTCCTGAGTTTGCAAGGGTGCATGAAGCAGAAATGCCGGAATACTTCACGAGGGCATTCGATTTCCTGAAAGAGCGCGTGGGCGAAGAAAACATCATTTCTGCCGTGGTACACATGGATGAAAAGACGCCGCACCTGCACCTGTGCTTCGTGCCGCTGACGAAGGACAAGCGGCTGTCCGCAAAAGAAATTCTCGGCAACAAGAAAAGTATGATCCGTTGGCAGGACGACTTTTACGCCTGCATGGCGGAACGGTGGCCGGAGCTGGAGCGCGGCACACCTGCCGTTGAAACGAAGCGCAGGCACCTGACACCGCAATGGTACAAGAAAGTCACGGCGATGGATGCCAAGCTGGAAAGGTTGGAAACTGCGTTGAGCGACATCAATGTGTTCAACGCCAGCAAAAAGCGCGAGGAGGCGATTGCGCTGCTGGCGCAGCTTTTGCCGGAGGTAGAGTCCTTTCAGGCAGAAATTCAGCGGATGCAGCAGGCCGTGTTACAATCGCTCTCCATGCAGCGATGCAGCGCCGAAGAAAACGAAACACTAAAGGACGAGCTGGCCGCCGAGCGCCGCAAGAGCGCTGAGCAGCGCGCGAAGCTCACCGTGTTGGAGGAGCGGTACAAACGAGCGGAAAAGCTGCTAGACGGAGTGCCGAAAGAACTGCTAAAACAGCAAATGGATAGTCGGCAGGAACGATAGATATTCGATATTCCAATGGCTTGCCTGATTGTCTCCACTAATATGAAGTTAATATAGCAGTAGGATTGCGATACCATTGCAAATACAATGTGATACTGACAAATGGTTCCATTCGCATATCAATGCTCCCCACTTTAATTACACGCCACATCCATGATTTCAATATGCAGCAATCAATCCATCGGAAAGTTTGGGCGCTGCTTTAAGATGTCCTGACAATAGTTCTGACAGTGCTTGATAAATTGTATTGCCATCAGACTCAGCTGCTTGCCGCGTTTTGTGGCTATGTTGATGTCATATGCAGAGGAGATGTAATCTTCGAAAAAAATATAGCGGGTATCTGGATGGGGCAAGTTTTTAGACAACGAGCTGATTAAAAAAGAAGCTCCTCTCTTCTCACCTGCAAAAGAAACCAATGTGCTCCCTTCACGGCAGGGGAAAATATCAGGCACCTTTCCATACTCAGCAAATTTTGTCTGCAGATATGCGTAGTCATTGTAAGTTTCCGGCGCAGAAACGGCAATTTTGATTCCAGACAAGTCGGAAACCTCAATAAACCGCTTAGAGGGCGATACCATGTCTTTGGGAATCAGGAAACAACGGTAGTTGCGAAAAAGGTGAATATAATTCAGATTTTCGTTCTTCTTAGAATTGCTGCAGAATGCCAAGTCATAATCGCCATCAAGCAGCATTTCTTCAATCTCCATATCATTAGAGCAGCCATAGCAAAACTGGCATTCAGGTCTTTTCTCAATGAAATCAAAGATTAGATTCTGCGGGATGCAGAGAAAAAAGCCAAACGGGAAAAGAATATTTAACTTATTACAGTCCGTGACATTACATTTTTTCAAAATCGAATAGGACGACTCTACGATTTGCTTCATTTCTGGCAAGATGCGTTCTCCGTCGTGGGAAAGTGTAATGCCGGAAGATGTTCGTAAAAACAGTTGAACACCTAGTTCGTTTTCAAGACTTTGAATAGCACGGCTAAGTCCCTGCTTAGAAAAAAACATCTTTTGCGCTGCTTTTGAGATACTGCCCTCCTCAACTAACCTCAAAAAAGTTTCGCACTGTTTTATGTTCATCGGCATCCTCCTATGTTCTATCTCAGCTTATACTTGTTATAGGCTGTTTTGCAGAAAGAGCAAAAGCCTTCGATAACCTCAAGTTTTTTGGCTATTATATCATTCTCTGCACATTTTCGTGTCATTTTTTTGTTGACAAATGTCATATTTTTGATGCTGTGCGGTGCCAAGTTATTGTGCTAAACTGCAGTTACTGGGCACATAGTTTGGCAAAAACACCGCAAATATCGATGGACACCTATTTCGTGCGCAGAAAAAATAGAAGAGGAAGTGCTTTTATGTCTGAACAAGCTATCCTGTACGAGCAAGTAGACAGTATTGCCAAAATTTGGATGAACCGTCCCAATCAGGGCAATCGTATCAGCCGCAAACTTTTTTTGGAGTTGGATTCAGCAATGACTAAAGCAATCGCTGACCCATCTGTTCGGGTTATCATCATTTCGGCAAAGGGGGAAAACTTCTGTTGCGGCTTTGATGTTGGTGATCCCGATGCAAGTCTGAACAACAATGATGCCTGTGATGTCACATGGGAGTACCGCCGTGACAATACTCAGGAAGAGATTGATCTCTGGATGAAACTGTACACCTCAAAAAAACCCGTTATCGGCGCAATCAAGGGGCGTGTGTTGGGAGGCGGCTATTTCATGGCTATGATGTTCGACTGCATTGTAGCTGCTGACAATACGGTTATGGATAATGGAGAGTTTGCATTAGGGATGTCTTACACAGATTATGTCCCGTTTGATCTTTGGAAAATCCCCATGAATATTGCCAAGGAAAAATTGCTCACGGGTTATCCCATCACCGCAAAAGAGGGCTTCCGTTTGGGCCTGTTTAATCGAGTGGTCAGTGTCGATCAGCTTGACGAGACCGCCATGACACTTGCTCGCCGCATGCTTCGGCTATCTCCATATACCCTGAATATCCATAAGGAACTATGCAATATGGCATACGATCTGCAAGGTATTCGGAATATCGTCCCCTATGCAAAGGAAACCTTCAATATTGGAATGGAGTTGCCTGGTACCAAGGAAAATCAGGAAATGTGGGACTATGCTCGCTCCAATCCCCCGGGCGCACTTGTTGACCTGTTTGAAGAAAAACTTGCCGCCTTACGCAAAGAAGAAATCCAAGAACTCCCCCATTTAGACGATCTGCACTGACTCTCGACCAACGGGATCAAAATAGATTGAAGGGAGAACCATTAATGTCGACGCAAACTTTAATTATAATTGTTATGGCGGTTTACCTCGCCGGAATGATAGGTATTGGTCTGTATGGTCGCAAGTTTGCCGCAACATTTAACGACTCCATTACTGCGGCCAAGCAGTCTACAACTATAATGATTATCGGTGGAGCCGTCGGCGCGCACATTGGAAGCGGCTTTGTAGTAGGTGGCGCAGAGAGCGGCGCCATCTACGGAATAGCTGGTGCATGGTACGGCATCGGTTGTGGTATCTCATGGTTGTTAGTCGGTGTGTTAGTTGCCAAGTTTTTTTATCGCAACAGATATCTTTCCCTGTCGGATTATTTCAAAACTCGCTACAATGACAAGTCTACCCGTTTAATTTACAGCATTTCAACGCCACTTAGCTATGTTGCAATGTTTGCAGGGCAAATTCTTGCGGGCAAAGCGATCTTTCAAGCCTTCGGAATTGACGGCAATCTAAGCATAATTATTACCGCTTTAGTCGTTCTGTTTTACGCTTCCATCTCTGGTTTGTGGGGCGCTTACATGACCTCTGTTATCCAGGTTGCCGTAATTGTAGCTGGTCTGATTTTTGCGCTGATTTCCATGATTATTGATGGAGGATTTGCTGCTATTCAGGCAACTCTGCCCGCCACATATTTTGATCCTGTTCCTTTTAGCGCCGAAACGCTGGTCAGCCTGACAATCCCAACTATTCTCGCCGCGCTCTTTGACCAAACTGCTTTCCAGCGCACTGCTTCTGCCAAAAGCGAAAAAGCTGCGGTCCGTGGGCATATTTACGGAGGTCTTCTGCTAATTGTTATGGCAATCATTCCTCCTTTGCTGGGCATGTATGGCATCGCATTGTTCCCCAATGTCGACCCCGCCAGTGTCTTCATCGATTTGATTTTTTATCGCTTCTCTCCTATCTTTGGTGCATTTTTAATTGCTGCTATTGTTTCGGCCATCATGTCCACCTGTGATGGTGCCTTCATTGGCATTGCCACTAATATCATTCATGACATTTATCAAGGCATGATAAACCCCGATGCCAGTGAAAAGCAGCTTAAGGTTATGCAGAATATCCTGAATGTAATTGTCTGCATTGTCAGCATTGGTGTCGCTTTGATGTTTAACAACATTCTCAGCCTTCTTTCTATGGCATACACAATTCTCACCTCTGGTTGTCTCGTCCCCTTTGTCGGTGGTCTGCTTTGGAAGCGGGGAACCGCCAAAGGTGCTTTGGCATCCGCTATCGCTGGCATTGTGTGCGCACTGTTAATCAGCTTTGGTTTCTTCACACCGCCCTATTCCAGCGTGTTCCCCGTCCTACCTGCCGTGATCGTTTACTTTGCGGTCAGCCTGCTCACGCAGGGCAAGCAGGCTGAAGCCGCGTGATACCATCTCTCTTATAATCTCACAGCAGAACAGGGGCCGGTAAGATTTTTTCTTACTGGCTCTTGTTCCGTTGAGATTGAATTCTCCATTTGGTCGTAGTCTGTCGGTCGAGAGAATAACTCCTGCCACTGTATTTCCAACAATCATAATTATAACGCTCTATAACTATTGTTGAGGGGTATTCTATACGGCTTTCCTAATGATAGCACACAGAGGTCCAACTCTGTTTCAAAGACGATTGTCCTTGGCTAAGGATTGGAAAAAAGGTAAGCTATAGTTATTAGAAACTCTACCATGCCACCTTATCAGAAGTCAACGCTTTTGCATTTTATGCACTATTTCATCTTGTATTGCCGGGCAGCCTCTTATTTATTACAACGAATAGTCATCCGAAAATCATTGCTTTTGAACCTTATCTTCTCTATGTCAAAAATACTCCTACTCTCAAAAAAGCCCTCTTTTCTGCCCTTTGGCAAAAAAGAGGGCTTCCTCCGGTATCTCAAGAACGATTCCAATCAAGCGGCGATCCTAATGATCTGACTCGAGTCCGGCGCCGCACATCGTGATAAGGCAGTCCGATGTTTTTCCGTACAGACTGCAAAGCTCTTCATATGCCGCGCAATTTGCCGCTGTGGTATGCTTACAGCAAATGCCGCGGCAGGCTATTGTGGAATGCGCTTGCTGTTGTTGGTGCGGTGGACATACATCTTGCCGCCGCAATCGGCGCAATAAAGCAAGCCAGTAAGGTGAGCTGCTTTGCCCCAGCTGTTCGGGTAGCGTCTGACATTCCCACGGATTTTCTGCACAAGGTCAAAGGCTGGCTGGTCGATGATTGGCTCATGGGTATTTTCAAAAATCGTCCATTCGTCCTTCGGCACATAATGGCTTTTCTTGTCCTTAAAATGCTTGCGTGTTTTGAAATTGACCGTATGCCCCAGATACTCACGGTTTTTAAGGATTTCTACAGCAGAAGAAGCTCCCCAGCCGTACACATCTTTGAAGGTCTTGTTCTTGTTCACGCCCTCTCCAAACTGTGCAAGGTAAGCGGACGGTATCGGCATGAATAACGAGTTTTCTGCTGTGACCTTCGGCCTCTATACCGTAGAGGAACTCACCGCAGCAGACGGTGCTGTCATTCCTGCGGACGGTCTCATTGAGATTCTGTCCCTTGGCGAAAACGGAAAGGCCACGCTCAGGAGCGATGTTCCCTTTGGCAGCTACTATGTCAGGGAAATCAGCACCGACAGCCACTACATTCTCTCCGAGGAGAAGTACCCTGTGACCTTCGCCTAGAGCACAGGTTGCCTCCAAAGCGATAGCGGATGCTATTTTCCGCAAGAACAATCCGACTGTAAGAGAATACTGCGAGAAGTGGCTTAAGATGAAATCGGCCACAGTCAGACCGAACACCTTGGAAGGATACCGAAAGGCTATGGAAAAGCATATCATTGAGCCCATTGGAGATCGGTATAGGTATATTGATGAGATCACGGCGGATGATTTAAAAATGCTCATGGTTCCCGTCTCAAAAATGTCTAAGGGCCTCTATGGAACTATCAATATGCTTCTGAAGTGCGTTTTCTATTCCTGATGCCCTGCCTTGCTGTTCGGCTATTACTGAAAGACCAGATTGTGCAGCACAACCTCCCTCGCTGCATTTCGGGTATTGTTCATCGCTCCGACCCACGCCAACTGGTCAGCGGCCTTCATATGCTCCGTAATGCCTTGCGCCTGCGCCACCTGCTCGATCAAGAGCTGCAGCATTTCGTTTGCCTCTCGGTCAATCTCGTTGAGATGAGGTGTCAGGTCCCCAGAGGTTTTTAAATTGATATAGGTCGCTCTACGATGCTCTTTCAGATACTTGAGCCGTATACGGCCAAAGCGCCCATAAGTCGGGCCTTCCGTGGATACCACCAGGTTGGGCAGGTAGTAGTCTCCGTACTTGTTGTATGTAATTTCCATTGTGTGACAGTCCTTTCTTGAGCCTTGATTTTACCCTTATTTGCACCCTTTATAGCGTTAGCTCTTATAAAACAACTGGACTGACTGGTACCATGTTTTACAGTTTCAGAACTGTTTATCACAAAATTTGACGGAATTAGTTGCAGAAAATAGTTTTTCTTGAATTCGAGTCCTGTACCGCGCACCAGAGAAAAAACTTGAAGCTTCAATGGCTTCAAGGTTTTTTGTTGCCTTGAAACGGATTTTAGCCTTATTGTCCCTCAGGCACCCGAAACACTCTTAATAAACTGTTCCATACGGACAGCACTGTCCTGCTTCATCTGCTTCGTAACGTGACCGTAAACGTCCAACGTAAATGCCGCGGTAGCATGTCCGAGGTTTTCCTGCACGGTCTTAATGTCGTCACCGTTCTTGATAGAGGCAACGGCGAAAGTATGACGCAGATCGTGGAAGCGTGTGGCCGGTGCGCCGATGTTTCGGACGATACGCTTGAAGCAGTCGTACACAGTTCGATAAGACAGATAGCCGCCGGTTTGGTTGGTAAATATGAGGCCGTGCACTTCCCATGCATCACCGGCCTCCGTCTGCATACTGTTTTGCTCCAGCTTTTGAAGTCGGAACAACTGAATCACCGAGGGGGCCAGCGTCAGACAACGGCTCTTGTTATTCTTTGGCGGAGAGAAGTAATACTCTCCACCCTTTTTCTGCTCCCTGCGAAGCTGCTTATTGATGAGGAGCGTACCTTTTTCAAAATCAACGCAGTTCCACATCAGACCGAGCAGTTCACCCTCGCGCAAGCCGGTGAAGAGGTCAACGGTGAGCGGAATTTCATACTTGCTGCCTTTCAGGAGATTCAGAAGCTGAGCGGCCTGTTGATCGGTCAGCGGATGGATCTCTTTTTTGACGATTTTAGGCAGAACACACGCGGTCGTCGGATTGTAGCGGATGTAGTTGAGAAGAACGGCCTGTTGGAGCGCCTTGTGCAGCACACCGTGAATGTTCTTGATGGATTTTGCAGAGAGAGGAGCAGCATCAGGCTTTGACGGCTTGGCAAGCTCGTTGTAGAAGCGCTGTACTGTGTGTGCATTCAGTGCGTCAAGACGGATGTGGCCAAGATGCGGTTCAATATATAACTCAATGGTGCGCTTGTAAAGATATGCGGTAGACGCCTTGATTCCGACAAGATAATCCTGTGCCCAAACGGCCATCCATTCGGCGACACTGAGCTTACAGGGAGCAACATAGGTCTTTGCATCAATTTCGGCTGTGATCTGCCGAAGCTTCTGCGCGACCTCCTTCTGCGTTTTCCCCGTGATGCTGCACTGGATCTGCTTGCCGGTACAAGCGTTGTACCCCTCGGTATAGCGCCCTTGCCAGTAGGTATATTCTTTGCCGTTGTGGGTGGTTGTGATCTTTCGGATAGAACCGGCACCGTTGGCGCCTTTTTTATTTTCATTCTTGCGCGACATATATTCTCCTTTCCGCCGCGCAGGACATACCTAAGTAGTGTGATACGCCCTGCGCAGCAGAAATGTAAAGCTTTTATTTCTCGGTATTCTCCAAGAACTCGATCAGCGCGTTCTTGGGGATACGCACCTGTCGGCCGACGCGGATGCTGCGGAGCCTGCCGCTGCGGACCAGCTCGTAGGCTATGTTGCGCCCGATGCCGAGGATTGGCATCAGCTCCTCCACACGCAGCGTCACGGG
>ERZ780207.1659-NODE-1659-length-18328-cov-3.600668_pt1 | contig 18328 bp, 15 predicted proteins | sample MGYA00510977_ERZ780207 | MGnify/ENA primary metagenome ERZ780207 (study PRJEB29588, sample SAMEA2151383) | human gut metagenome | biome: human gut; feature: human-associated habitat; material: faeces | place: Denmark | collected 2008/2010 ... | reverse complement strand
CTGAATCGAGAAGATTGCGCTCCTGGCTCTTGCCAGAAGGGTCGCCAATCATACCTGTAGCACCTCCCACGAGGAGATAAGGCTTATGGCCACAACGCTGCAAGTGACGCAACATCATGATACCGCAAAGGTGACCGATGTGCAGAGAGTCTGCAGTAGGGTCTGTTCCGAGATAGGCAGACACCATGTGGGTGTTAAGGTATTCCTCAGTACCTGGCATAATCTGTGCCAGCATACCACGCCATTTCAATTCTTCAACAAAATTTTTTGCCATCGAATGTGATTTCTTTATATATTATATAATATGTATAAGGGGCCCAGCGAAACAGCCGGAAACTTACGGCACGGGATCATAGCCCGAACCACCCCAAGGGTTGCATCTCAAGATACGCCATATTGCCAAAGCCAGCCCCTTGAAAGGTCCATGCTTCCGTATGGCTTGTCTGGCATATTCAGAGCAGGTTGGCTGAAAGCGGCATGATGGCGGTGTATAGGGAGTGATGCACTTCTGATAGAACAGGATAGGAAGTACCAACAGCCAGGTCAGTACTTTTACGATTCCATGCCAGACGATATGCAGATACTTCATAGTTTCTCTACCAATCGTTGCAGGTTCTTGTTCATCTTGGCATTCAGCTCAGCCGAATCGTGCAGTTTGCCATCCTGCCAGATGACGGCAAGCAGCAGCTGCTTGTCGGGCATCTGTGCCATACGCTCCAGCAGCCCATGCTTCTGGGTGCGGTAAGCTTCACGGATCTGTCTTTTCACCCGATTGCGCTTCACGGCTCTCTTGAAGAATCGCTTCGACACGCTTACCATCAGTTCTACAGAAGCACTCTGCTCATCAGTCTTGTCAACAACAAGATACACCATCTTCAAGGGCCAAGCCGTCATAACATGGGCTTTACCGCTAAAGAGCTGGTCTATGAGCGTCTGCTTGCATAGGTGCTCTCTCTTTCCGAAAGTGTTATCTGTTTCTGTCAACATCATATAGTTTCTTATTTATTGTTTCGCTTCAGATAATCCTTCAGCGCTCCAGTCATGGATGGGAACTCCTTGGTAGGAGCCTCCAAGTCGATGCGAAGACCTTCGTCAGTTACAGTCTTCATGGTTGCCGGACCGAAAGCACCGAGAGCAATCTTGCCCTGCTCAAACTTAGGGAAGTTCTTCTTCAGGGCTTTTACTCCTGTAGGACTGAAGAAAATCATCATATCATAGTCGAACGACTTGATTTCTTCCTCAGTGAAGTCATTACTTACCGTGCGATACATCACGCACTCAGTATGTTTCAGCTTCTTCTCGTCGAGAAGGTTCTTCACATCATCATTGTGCACACTACTCAGTGGAACAAGATATTTCTCTCCTTTATGACGACTCATCTGTGCCATCAATCCGTCGATCTTGCCAGTATCACCGAAGAAGACCTTGCGCTTACGATACTGTACATACTTCTGGATATAGAGTGCGATGGTTTCAATAACACAGAAATACTTCATATCCTCAGGAATGGTAATACGCATCTCCTTGGCTAATTTGAAGTAATTGTCCACTGCATGGCGAGATGTAAAAACGACCGCAGTATAGTCTAACAGATTTATCTTCTGCTGACGGAATTCTTTCGCTGTAAGTCCCTCAACCTTAAAGAATGGGCGGAACACACATTCTACGCCGTACTCCTTCTCGATATCATAGTAAGGAGATTTCTCACTTGCCGGTTTTGGCTGAGAAACTAAAATTTTTTTAATCATCTTGTCTTAAAAGTTTATTTTCAAATAATGACTGATTAATACGAGTCCACCCCAAAGGGCAGACAGAGGTACTACTTCAAGGGCACAAAAGTACAAAATTATCTGCAAAAACAAGCCATTTCTTTTAAAAAAGATAAGATAACTCTTATAAAATGACAGTATTTTCACCAATACGAGTACTATTATGGTATATATCACTGCTACCTGGAGCGATAAGTCGAAGTAAGACAGGAGCATAACTACCGGGAACAGCAGTACTCCCTCACAGGATAACAGGAAGAGATACGCCTTGAGCCATTGTTCATTTTTTTTCTTATCGAAGAATACCAGACCCGCTATGGTATAGAGCAAAGCCTTGATCAGGCAATAGCTCATCACATATCCGGCATAGATACAGATTACCCAATTCTGCTCGATGGTAAACGTATCGCTGATGGATGCCTTCGAGTAGAAGAAGTATCCGAGTGCCACCAGCAGGCAGGTCTGCAATACAAAGAAGAACTGGAAGCGAACCTCCGAACTAGTCTCCGTAATCACCGTAGTTCCCTCTCGCTGAACACGGAAGAAGGCCTTTGCCTGGCGGAAAACGAAATGCTTCGACTTGGAGAATGCAATACATGCCAACACAAAGCACAAAAGCAGCAACGAGGTGATGAAGTTGTCGCCCGCCACCGTATAAGGCACCGGATCACCCGCCACACCCAGTCTTCCACCTCTTAGCTCAGGATGGAAGAGCGAGTCTTTCGAGAAGAACGACTCACGATAGTATTGTGGCAAGCTCACATCTCTGAAACTCTTGCCTGCCTTATGTCCAGGCAGATGCAGGGTATCGGGCATCCCGCTCCAGTGAGTAATCTCACAGGGTTTGACGTGCGCCCTGATCATGGAATCCTGTTGGGCAGGGGTCGCATTCTTAGGCAGCCAACTCAGCACCTGTTTAGGTGTGAGTTGGCTGCTATGTTTTTGCTGGACAGATTGCTGCTGAGATTCAGCATCAATCTCCAGACCTGTATGTATCGAATCTGCTTGCTGCACCATTCTTTTCTATCGATTTCCTAAGAAACCGCTCTCTTATTGTTATTCGTTCCTTAAAGACCGAAAGCCTTCTTGATTTCATCTACCTTATCGAGCTTCTCCCATGTGAAGAGCTCTACCTTCATGGTCTTTGCTTCGTGATAACGGCTGGTGAAGGTCTTCTCCACTACCTCGTTCTTACGACCCATGTGTCCGTATGCGGCAGTTTCAAAGAACATTGGCTGACGCAACTTCAACTGGCGCTCCTTTGGACGGAGATCAAACATCTCGGCAATCTTCTTGGCAATCTCGCTGTCGGCCATATTCACATGGCTTCTGCCATAGGTATTTACGTAGATGCTTACAGGCTCTGCCACGCCGATAGCGTAACTTACCTGAACCAACATCTCGTCTGCCACGCCGGCAGCTACCATGTTCTTGGCGATGTAACGGGTTGCATAAGCTGCAGAACGGTCCACCTTACTAGAATCCTTACCAGAGAAGGCACCACCACCGTGAGCACCCTTGCCACCGTAGGTATCTACGATGATCTTACGGCCGGTAAGACCTGTATCTCCATGAGGACCACCAATCACGAACTTACCGGTAGGGTTTACGAAGTACTTGATGTCGTCGTTGAAGAGAGCCAATACCTTATCGCTCAAGTGAGTCTTTACTCTTGGAATCAAGATATTGATCACATCCTCACGAATCTTTGCCAACATGGCATCATCATCGTCCTCGCCATTTGACTTCTTGATGAAGTCATCGTGCTGGGTAGAAACCACGATGGTATCGATGCGCTGTGGGATATTATCGTCTGAGTACTCGATGGTAACCTGGCTCTTAGAGTCTGGACGGAGATAAGTCATCACCTTACCCTCCTTGCGGATATCAGCAAGCACACGCATGATGAGCTGTGCCAGGTCGAGTGATACAGGCATGTAGTTAGCGGTTTCGTTTGTAGCGTAACCGAACATCATACCCTGATCGCCAGCACCCTGATTCTCATCCTCCTCACGGCTTACACCGCGGTTGATGTCATCACTCTGCTCGTGGATAGCAGTGAGCACGCCACAAGAGTCACCGTCAAACTGATACTCGCTCTTGGTATAACCTATCTTCTTGATGGTCTTGCGGGCGATAGTCTGCAAGTCAACATATACATTAGAGCGAACCTCGCCCATGATTACTACCTGACCAGTAGTACAGAAGCTCTCGATAGCGCAGTGAGCATGGTCATCGTATGCCAGGAACTGATCGAGCAAAGCATCTGAAATCTGGTCGGCCACCTTATCTGGATGTCCTTCAGAAACTGATTCTGATGAAAATAAATATGCCATATTTTTCCTTTATTTTCTGTTATTAATTGATGTTCTTTATTTTGCGGCTGCAAAGTTACGCATTTTTTTTCAGATTCTGCCATATTCAGCCGAAAAATAGAGCAAATACAGCCGAATAATCCTCCTTTTGTAGCTGAATCATAACCATTTATTCTTCCCTGTGCCTGATATTGCGTGGATGATGGTATAAGATGGCATCCCTGAGGTCGGAAGTTTCGATATGCGTATAGATTTCCGTGGTTCCGATGTCCTCGTGTCCCAGCAGTGCCTGAATCACTCTCAGGTCGGCTCCACCCTTGAGCAGAGCGGTGGCAAAACTGTGTCTCAGCGTATGGGGCGAAATGGTTTTCTTGATACCCGCATCCTGTGCCGCATTCTTGATCATGATGAGAATCATCACACGGGTAAGATGGGCACCTCTGCGGTTCAGAAAGACATAATCTTCCTCTCCGGGCTTGATCTTCATGAGATTGCGGTCGATGTACCACAGGTGAATTTCCTTCAACGCCCTGTCAGAGATAGGCACCAGCCTCTCCTTCCGTCCCTTTCCCAGAACTCTGATAAACTTATCCTCCTCAAAGATCTGACTGATCTTGAGATTCACCAGTTCCGTAACACGCAGTCCGCAGGAGAAAAGGGTTTCGATGATAGCCTTGTTGCGCTGCCCTTCCCATTTCGAGAGATCGATGGCAGCCTCCAGCATATCCACCTCCTCTACAGAGAGATATTCCGGCAAATGTTCGCCTATCTGCGGCGAAGGCAACAGTTCGGTAGGATCATCCTTGATATAGCCGTCGGTCACCAGATAACGGTAGAAGGAACGCACCCCACTCAGGATGCGAGCCTGCGAGCGGGCAACGATACCTTTGTCGTGAAGACTTGCCGAGAAGTTCTCCAGATTTTCCAGCTTCATATCCACCAGTGCCACATCGTTCTGGCGGGCATATTCTATGAGATATTCCAGATCGTGGCGATATGCCTCAAGCGTATTATACGTATAGTTTCGCTCCAGCTTGAGGTACCTCATATAATTCCTGATGATGTCATTTGCCATTTTCTTATCTAATTTCTTGTCAGTTTCCAATTTTATTATTACCTTTGCATCGAAAACATATTAATTCTTATTATTATGAACATTGAAACTATTGGCTCATGGGCAGGTTTGGTGTGGAACGCACTCAACGATGCCGAGTCGTTGAACATCAAGCAATTGAAAAAAGCGACAAAACTTAAAGAGAAAGAACTTTACGCAGCCTTTGGCTGGTTGGGTCGCGAAGGGAAATTGAACATTACTGAGGTTGAAGGCGAAATTGTTGTTGCGCTCAACAAGTAATCTACGGTTCGTACTGACGCTGTCAGAACAATAAAAGAAGGAAGGTCGGTCCGGTCTTATTCGGGCAGTCCTTCCTTTTGTTTTATTTAGGCAAAAATCGTAACTTTGCACCATCCCTAACTAAAATCTACAAATATGACAAAAATTGGATCTGTAATGACTCCCGTGGGCAAAAAAGCCCTGCTGCTCGGAAGCGGCGAACTCGGAAAAGAAGTGGCAATCGAACTTCAACGCTACGGTGTGGAAGTAGTGGCATGCGACAAATATGCCAACGCACCGGCAATGCAGGTGGCCCACCGCTCACACGTGTTCAGCATGCTCGACGCAGAGACTCTTGAGAAAGTGGTCCGCGAGGAGAAGCCCGACCATATCATCCCCGAAATCGAGGCGATAGCAACACCCAAACTGCTTGAATTGGAAAAAGACGGCTTCCACGTCACCCCGACCGCCCGCGCCGCATGGCTCACAATGAACCGCGAGGGCATCCGCCGCCTTGCCGCCGAAGAGCTTGGCGTCAAAACGTCGCCCTACCGCTTTGCCTCTACAAAAGAAGAATTTCTCAAGGCTGTCGAGGAAGTGGGCATCCCTTGCGTAGTGAAGCCCGTGATGAGCTCTTCAGGTCACGGACAAAGCACAATAAAAAATGCCGCACAGACAGAAGAAGCGTGGACAATAGCCCAGGAAGGCGGACGCGCCGGCGCTGGACGCGTGATTGTGGAAGGCTTCGTGAAGTTTGACTATGAGATAACGCTGCTCACCGTGCGCAGCTGCTGCGGCACCACATTCTGCCAACCGATAGGCCACATACAGGAGAATGGCGACTACCGCTATTCATGGCAGCCACAAGCAATGGCTCCAGCAGCACTTGCAAAAGCCCAGGAGATAGCCAAGAAAGTCACCGACGCGCTTGGCGGCTACGGCATCTTCGGTGTGGAGATGTTTATCCAAGGCGACGATGTGATTTTCAGTGAGGTGTCACCTCGTCCGCACGACACCGGTATGGTGACAATGATTTCGCAAGACATGAGTGAGTTTGCCCTTCACGCACGCGCATTGCTCGGACTTCCGGTACCTGAAATTCGCTTCTATGGTCCATCGGCGTCGAGAGCCGTCGTGGTTGAAGGCGACACCGACAAAGTGGTGTTCGGCAACCTTGAGAAGGCACTCGCCGAGCCAGGAGTTCAAATCCGCATTTTCGGCAAGCCGGAGGTTGTGGGCCACCGCCGCATGGCTGTGATCCTCGCCACAGCCGACACCGTCGAGGAGGCTCGCAAAAAAGCCGATCGTGCATACGATGCCCTGACCATCGAAACCCTGCCTCGATAGGCTTAGCAACAACACTACGACACAAAGCGCACCGCAAAAGCGATGCGCTTTTCTTTTCTCCGGATGTTCCTCTGACGCGATTTCAACTCAAAAAAATGTTCCTTTGACGCAATCTTCAGCACAAACCAATAGAAGCCAACATCTTACCATTTTTACATATTCACATTTTTTAACATTTATAAAACCACACCAACACTGCCGGAATGGTAATTTTGTCATCAAAAAAATCAATCCAACCAAACTCTTCATTCAAAAAATGAGAACAAGCAACCTGCATTTTCTGATTATTACTCTTGCCTGCATATTATTTGCCTGCAAAGACAACAACGACATCGAGCCGGATGCCAACGACGCATTTGTAGGCTCACAACGTCTGATAACGCTCAGCTCGGAAATGGACAAATTCTCAGGAACCGACTTTGAATGCGTAATCAAAGCCGAGGACGGCACAATATTCCGCCGCCGTGGCAACCACATACGTTCTGGAAACACATCGCTGCTCACGCTCGACACCGGACTGCGCACAGGCACCTACCGCCTGCTCGCACTTGAAGTGCCTACAATCGAAAACGGCACCGACACCGTATGGACCGACTACGGACTCGGATGCCGCGTGCGCATGCGCGACATCTGCACGTCGAGCGACCGCAAATTCGGCTGGCTTCCGATAGGTTCAATCCCGGAGAATCCGTTCCGCGGCATCTATGACGGCAACGGCTACAAAATCACAGGATTGTGGATTCACAGACCCAACTCCCCCGGCATCGGTCTGTTCGGATTTATCGACCAGGCAAAGATAAGCAACCTCACCGTACAGAACCCCGACATTGAAGGCAACTATGCCGTAGGCGCACTCGTGGGCGGCACATCGGCACCCGGCGACAAGCGAGGCAGCTCGGCGCTTCACGGATGCACAGTGGAAGGTGGCTCTGTCAGCGCGCCGACAGGCAGCGTGGCAGTGGGTGGACTTATCGGCGTGGTCGACCGCAAAGGCTTTCTGTCGGTCGACAGCTGCTATAACAACAATACGCGCGTCAGCGGCGACTATGCCGTGGGCGGACTTGTAGGCGCCGGCACCCTCTACTCCACCATCAACGCTCTTGCCTGCAACAACCACGGCCGCATCACGGCGCGCTACAGCGGTGCTGGAGGCATCGTCGGCTCTGTCGACTCGCTGTTCGTTTCAGGCTGCCGCAACATGTCAGCCATCACTGGCGGCACGGCGGTGATGAGCGGCACGACCGACAACGGAGGAATCGGCGCCGGAGGCATCGCCGGAGGCACAGGTGTGGCTTTCATCTACTCATCATTCAACGAAGGTAAAATCGAGGGAGCCATAGGCGTGGGCGGCATCATCGGCAGCACCCGCATCGGCAAAGCCGGTGGCAATCTGGGAGGCGAACTGCTCTACAACAACGTTCTTGCCAAGGACTGCGGCAACGTTGCCGCAGTCAGCGGACGCACGTCGGTAGGCGGCATCTGCGGAGAGGCGCAATTCGGCGGTTACGAAGTGGTCAACACGGGAGCCGTCAGCGCCACCGACAACCAGTCGACACTTGGCGGCATCGTCGGCAACACGTCGATAGCCGTAATCTACAACGTTGTCAACCAAGGCACCGTGACAGCCGCCAAAGCCGAGTCGGCAGGCGGCATTGTTGGAAAGACGAGCTTCGGCGCACTGTTCGGATGCCAGAACTTCGGCACACTCAATGTTACGTCGACCTACACCGGCGGCATTGCCGGCTGGGTGGGCAACTACACCGTGGCCAACTACTGCTTCAACGGCGGAACAATCAACGATTCAGGCAACCGCTCCACCGGTGGAATCATCGGCGAGGCAGGCGACGCCCGCGAATGGACAGGAATGGACATTGCCGGATGTGTTGTCGGCGCGGCAGAAATAGTAATGGGAATAGCGGGTCCAGCAATTTCAGTAATCGGCAAAACATTGACCGACGGTGTGATGAAAGGCTCAAAGGCTTTCGAAGAATTCCTGCACGTGCTCCATATCGGAGAAGCCACCATCGACTGGTCGTTGATAGCCTACGACCAAATCGTCTACGGAATCGGCATCTATGACATCATCACCGAGAAAGAGCTCGACGAGATGCAGACCAATCTTGAGGCTACGGCAGGCGGAATCAGCAGCGAAGTGAAGTCGCGGATACAAGCAATCCAAGCAGGATACACGGTCGACGCCTCAAGCCTCCCCCCTGGCATCGACGGCTCGACAATAAGCAGCTACATCAACAACCACAACACTGTGATGAAATTTTTTGAGGCGTCGGACGTCAACAACTCCACCGTATACTACAATATGAACCGTACACGCGAGGATCGCGTAAAGCATATCGAATCACAGCGTGAGGTAACGGAGATTATCACCAAATCGATAGCGGGAGCCTGCATCGCTGTGGGAACAGTTGCAGCCGTTGTGTCTGCATTCGCCACCGGAGGCAGCACGCTTGCAATTGCCGCCGGCATTATCGGTCCGGTAGCCACCGTTATCGGCGGAGCGAACGCCATCTTTGAATGTGCCACCAACTTTACGGTGAATGCCATCGTCGTCAAGCAATGCACCAACGTCGGAACGGTGAATGCACCATCGGCAGACTACCCCGCCGGCATCATCGGCTATATGCAGCAATACTGCATGGCCACCGACTGTCTGAACGCCGGCAAGTTCGGTCCAACCAATAAAAAGCACTCCGGCGGAATCACAAGCTACGCCAGCGCGGAGTCGGTGGTAGAACGGAATGTGTCGATAGGCACCAATTGGCATAGCCCGATAGTGGCAAGTAGCAAATCGTCATTCTCCCACGACGACAACATCTACTACATCGGCAGCTCGTTCGACATTTATGGAGGATACGAAACCGGCGCTACGCTCGACGACCTTCACAACAAAGCATTTTTTAAAGTCTTGCTGAACACAGACGGCGCTATGCCGCTATGGCAGGTGGCAGACAAGCAGGGCTCGTTCCCTATCCCATACCATTCCGAGATGGAAACCCCGATGAACTAACATTTCATAAATCATAACAACATGAGAATAAAGAGCATACTTATAAGCATAGTGATAGCAGCAACCGCCGGAATGTGGTGTGCCTGCAACGATGACCTCGACCTTGGCGTCAACGATGCCAAACTGGAAAAGGTGGAAGGCTTCCGTATAAGCAAATTCACGACCGACCGCCTAAACTGGGCTATTGACAACGGTGCCGACATACGCATCGTATTCCATTCGAACGCCAACGACGCGTTGTATGAATTCAGCATGACCGTCGACAACAGCGGAAGCAAACCTGTCTACGCCATCCACATCCCGGAAAAGCAGACAATCCCCGACGGCGAATATGACGCACTTGCCTTCCTCGGCAGCGGCAAAGCCATCTGTCCGCGCATGAAGTTCAAAATCATCAAGGAGATTGTCGAAGAGATACAGGCGCGCGAAGGAAAATTCCGTCTGCCCGGCCACGGCACACAGGAAAAACCTTACATAATCGGCTCCAAAGAAGCGTTCAACGAGTTTGAAATCGGACTTTGCGAAGACGGCAACTCAAAGGGTTTCGGACTGTTTTTTGAGCAGACCGCCTCGTTCGACGTGCCGCCGCGCAGCCAGATTATCACCGGCACATATCATGCCTGCGAATCGTTTGCCGGCAACTATCAAGGCAACGGCTTCACTTTGACCGTGCCCTACACCGGAAGCACATCCGAGCCTAACGACTGCGAGATTGGTCTGTTCAAGGAACTCGTTGGCGGCGCCGTGATCCACAACCTCACCATCAACGCCATGATTCAGGGCGTCCACTCAAATGGCGGCGCACTTGCCGGAAAATCATCGGGCAAGGTGATGATTGACAGTGTAAACATCGAGGGCTCAATCAATGCCCAGAACCGCTACAACATAGGCGGCATCATCGGTTACGCCACCGGCGAGCTTACGATTTCCAACTCGAGCATCATGGCATTTGTAGCCGGAGAGGATGCCATTGGCGGCGCTGTGGGACTGTTCAAGGACGGGTCGCTGACAATCAGCAAATTCTACAATGCCAAAGTGGATAAAAACAAGCGGGGCGATGAAAGCCGCAGCTACATGCCTTTCTCCGTCACGGCATCGGCAAACAATGCCGGCGGACTGGTTGGACGCGTTGACGGCTCTACAACCAACATAAGCATCTCCGACGTGACGATGGTGCGCTCCGTGCAGGCAGAAGACGGCAATCTGAAGGCAGTGTCGGTTGTCGGCGAGAACGCCGGCGGACTCATCGGCGGACTGTTCAACTTCAAGTCGTGCCAATTCAGAAACGTGTCGCTCAATTTTCCTGTCTACGGAGGCGACTCCACAGGCGGTCTTGCCGGCTACACCAGCATGGGCGGCGACATGTCGATTGAGAATTGCAGATTCTTTTCAGTGGCAAGCGGCAACAACAGTGTCGGCGGACTTTTCGGCACCGTCAGAGGCCACAGCCACAGCATTGCCGTTGAAGGTTCCGACGACGGAACGTCAGTGAAGCAGGATGCCAACTCATTGGTCAAAATTTCCGGCAAACTCAATGTAGGAGGATTTGCCGGCCACATCGACGACACCAAACTCGCAGGCAAAAGAATCTATATCAACGCCCCGGTATCCGCCACCGACACCAATGCAGGTTGCGCCATCGGCAATGTGACCAATGCCACCGTGAATCTGAGTCTGTTCAACATCTCCAAATATGCCAAAGCCACCGGTCCGCAAAACATCGGAGGCATGGTTGGCAGCGCCGACAACTCAACGCTGACAGGCAGTCTGAACATCAGCACTTTGTCAGACTACACTTCCATCCCGAAAGCAAGCACCTTCACGCCGACATTCTCCGGATTTGCCGGCACATCGGGCATCACGAAAAACGTCGGCGGCATCGTTGGTTACATAAAGAACTCTTTTGTCACCAATTTATGCTTTGCAGGTACAGTTGAAGGCTGCAACAACGTGGGCGGCATCATCGGTCTTGCCGACAACATAGACAAAGGTTATGTGCGCGGCTGCGTCAACAATTCGCCGAAAATCGACAATAAGATTTCCGACAGCACAGGCGGCATCATCGGACGCCTCAACCAATTCGACTGCGCCACCTGCGAGAATCTCATCAACTATGGCGAAATCTCGGGAGCCAACTACACCGGCGGAATCATCGGCGATATCCACGAAGAAGGAAAGGCTAAAAATTTCTATCTGAAAAATGCAGTCAACGTGGGCAAAGTCACCGGAACCGGCCAAGTGGGAGGCTGCGTGGGCCACTATTGGGCCAGCGGCATTTTGAATCTTGGCATTGAGACAATCCACTACATCCTATACTGCGCCAACTATGGCGAAGTCAACGGCTCAAACGGAGGCAACGTCGGCGGCATCATCGGATATTTCAACGCTCGCAAAGCTGTAGTGAGCCACAGCGCGAACCACGGCAAGGTCTACGGCAGCGGCAGCGACGTAAAGGTGGGAGGCATCGCCGGACGCATGGGCTCAAACGACGAGGCTGGAACAGCATTGCCCAACAATATGGAGCTGTCCTACTCGTGCAACTTCGGCGAGGTGGGCAGCAACACCGGCAATGCCAACGTAGGCGGTTTGCTTGGATGGCAGGAGCAAGGATCGCCGGATGACGAGACCCACTATATGCTCCACAACTGCTACAACATGGGCATCGTGCCAACCAACCAGGATTCCGACAATGGCGGCGTGCTGGGCTGCATCGACCATCTGGGCGAGGTGCAGAATTGCTACAACGCCAAGAAGGTGTCGCATGGCAATGGAATAATAGGCACGCACAAGGGAGGAAGCATCTTCTACCACCACAACCTGTATGTGCTCGAGGATTCGGGCAAATACTGGTGTGCCGACAAATTCAAAGAAAGCGACAAGTCGAAAGAGTCAACCTACAAGGGTTTCGACTTCAAATCCGTATGGGCCGTTTCCACAAGCACCAACAACGGATTCCCGTACCTAAGAGACTGCCCGTATCAATTCAAGAAATTGGAATAAAATCCATTTTCATTCCGTGGTCAGCGACGACACCGGAGAGGTATTAAAAAACAACAGCGGCGACAGAGTATCTTCTGCCGCCGCCGTTGTTTATCAAGTCTGGCTAAAACATTTTTTCAGGATATTCGCCCGACGCGTGCAGCTCAGCGAATTTAGCCACCACCACCGGGCGGTCGTTGGCATAGGTCACACCAAACCATTTCGATGAGGTTTTAAGCACACGCACTGTTGCCAAGCCACTGTTTATCATCTGGTTTACTACCGACGGGATAAAATATTCAGCCTTCGGCTTATCAATGTTCTCTTTCAGAAATTCCACAAACGCCTTCTCGCTGTAGTCGAAGTAGTCGGTCGTGAATCCCCACATGTTCATCGACACCGGAGTCTCAGGCGCGAGTTTCTGCTTGTTGCCGTTCTCATCGGTAAACTCGACAGTTCCGTCGGCAGCATATCCGATGTCGGTACGCTCCACGACAGTGTCGAGGAATCCGTTCTTCTCATGGCACACACCACGCGACACCGTTCCACCTTCCGACATCGTGTTGCCCACTTGGAACGCCACCATGCAATAGTCGCCCTTGCGGTCGCGCGGACGAGATAGCTCGGCAGCCATCACCTCAAACGTGTTGCGGCCGTAGAAATCATCAGCGTTGATAACAGCAAACGGCTCCTTGATGGCATCCTTGCCCATCAGCACAGCGTGGTTTGTGCCCCACGGTTTTGTGCGTCCTTCCGGACAAGTGAATCCCTCAGGGAGAGCGTCGGTCGACTGGAACACCACCTCGACAGGTATGTGTCCCTCGTATTTGGAAAGGATTTTCGAGCGGAAATCGTCTTCAAAATCTTTACGAATCACAAATACAACCTTACCAAATCCACTGCGTATTGCATCATAGATGGAGTAATCCATAATTGTTTCCCCGTGAGGTCCAAGACCGTCCAATTGCTTCAACCCTCCATAACGGCTGCCCATTCCGGCAGCGAGAACAAAAAGTGTTGGTTTCATTTTTCTAAATCTTTACTTTTAAACATGTATCTTATAGTCTGTCTGTATTCTTCACCCGGATTCAGCCGTTGCGACGGGAATCCAGGATGATTTGGCGCGTCGGGAAACCCCTGGCACTCAATTGCCACAGCATCGTAATCCTTGTAGGCTGCACCGTCCTTGCCTTCCGGACTTGAGCACGTAAGCCAATTTCCAGTGTATACCTGCACAGCCGGCAACGTCGACTCCACCTCGAGGACACGTCCGCGAGCCATCGGCGATTCCAATCTTGCCACCGTCGACAATTTTCCCGGCTGCCAACCGTCAACAGCCCAGCAATGGTCGTAGCCTTTGCCGTAGGCAAGCGGTTGGAAGTCGGCATTGATGTCGCGCCCGAGCGTCTTCTGCTGAATGAAATCCATCGGAGTGCCTTTCACTTCGGCCAATTCGCCGGTAGGCGCCAGCGAAGAGTCGGTCACGAGATAGCGCGACGCGTTCAGCTGCAGCTTGTGGCTCAACACGCTTCCGCTGTTGTGTCCGTCAAGATTGAAATAGCAGTGGTTTGTCAGATTGAGCACCGTAGGGCGGTCGGTAGTGGCAACGATGTCGAGACACAGCCCGCACGACGGCATCCACGTGTAAAGCGCCTTGACTGTCAGCGTTCCGGGATAGCCCTGGTCGCCGTCATCGCTCGTGAGCGAAAACTCCACGGCATTGTCGCCCACCGTACGGCTCTTCCATATCCTGTGGGCAAAGCCCTCACGTCCGCCGTGCAAGGCGTTCGGACCGCAGTTGCATTCAAGATGGTACTCATTGCCGTCGATTGAAAACACCCCACGGGCAATGCGGTTGGCATAACGCCCTATAAACTTTCCGGCATTCGGGTCGTCGTGGCAATATGTTTCAGCCGACTGATAGCCGGTGACCACATCCCTATACTCGCCGTTTCCGTCGGGAACAGACAAAGCCACGACACCGGCACCCAGCGCCGACAGCACCACCGTCCCACACTCGTCATCACAGATGGTGAAATACGCCACCTCGCCGAGCGATGTCTCATAGATGTCTTTTTTTATTGTTGTTGCCATTGTCGTATGATTCCGATTTTGCAAAATTCGGATTTTTCTGCGAGAATGGCAATTATTATCAGCACAAAAATATAAAAAGAGAGTGCGGCAGGGGATTTCCGCACTCTAAGCATACTGATTACTTACCAAATTCGTGATTAATATCGGAGGCTTCACAGCCGCCTTTCTATCTTTTCCCTATTTTTTCACCCATTTTCCGACATCCTCCTGCGACACGACGTTCAGCATCCGACCGTCGCTGAAATCCACATCGTGGTATGTCAAAAATCGGTTCATTTCTTATCTCAATTTATCGTATTCCTCATCAGTGACTGGTTCAAGCCATTCGTTTGAAGCCCCGTCAGCCGGGACAGCGATTGCAATATGCTGAAACCACGAGTCGGCTGCAGCACCGTGCCAATGCTTCACCTCGGCAGGGATATTGACCACGTCGCCCTGATGCAAGCGCCGCGCAGGCTTTCCCCACTCTTGATACCATCCTTCACCGCCCACACAAATCAACACCTGTGCACCACGGTGATGCACGTGCCAATTGTTTCGGCAACGCGGTTCGAAAGTCACGTTGCTCATCGGCAGTCCCTCACTGAGAAGCGGCGCAATATAACTGTTGCCGATGAAATATTTTGCATATTCCGTGTTTGGCTCACCTGTCGGAAACACCTGATGCTCTATTGGTCTGCCTTCAACAAACACCTCACCAAACTCCTCCGCCACAGCTTTCGCCGCACGGAAAGCCTCCATACGCCCCACTTTTTGCTCAAGCACCTCCGGGATGGCACGCAGTTGTCTGTCAGTAACCCCCATCCGTCGCGCGCCAGCCACATGCGCCTTCAACTGCGGCTCCACGCCATCGATTGCCGACAAAGCCGCCACAGTTACAATCTCCCGTTCGGAGTAGGTCAACACGTCGCGTGCGAAAATGTCGCCAAACAAATGCGCTTTAAGATAATAGTCAACAGCAGGAGCAAAAGCGTAGTCAAACGGCTTTCCGCTCATCCGAGTCTGCACCTCGGTTCCTTGTTTCAAAGCGTCGTAATCATCAGGCAACGGCGAAGCGTCGCTGCCCACTTCCACGCTCCCGCCTTTTTTTCTGCGCTCAGCCACTACTTTCTGCAACGAAGCAAGCGCATTAAGGCTGCGCGGGAAACCCGTATAAGCATACAGTTGCGACAACGCTTCTTTCGCCTCGTTGACGGTCAGCGCACCTCTTTCGAAAGCGTCATCAAGAATTCTCTCCAACGTTTTTTGGTCGTCTTTTGCCTCGCATGCCGCGACGGCAACAAGCGCCTGTTGCTTTTGATTCAATGTTTCGTTCATCTTCTTTTCTGTTTTTCCCGACAGTACGCCGACAACCATCAGCGCCGCCAGAATTATTTTTGTCTTCATGTATGCAAAATTACACTTTGAGCAGCAACCATTTATTACCAAAATCACGGATTGGACAACATATTTTGCTGAATTGCCCAAAACTTTTCTCAACATTCATTGTTTATACAATAAAATCATACTAACTTACATCAAAAACATGAATATTATGAAGAAGTTTTTCATCGCTACAATTCTTGCAGTCGCTGCCGTTCTTCCGGCATCAGCACAAGTACGTTCGCTCGATATGAAAGCAAACCTCCGCAGCGATTTCGGCCTTGGCATCGGAGTGACATTCCAGCTGCCGCGCAACTTTGAGTTCGCCCCGTCGCTCAACTATTATTTCAACGACAGCAACACGCTGACCATCGACGGCGACTTCCGCTATCGTTTCGAGCTGCCACGCAACTTCTCGCTCTACCCAATCCTCGGTCCAGTGTTCTTCCACGCCGACGACTACAACAAGCTTGGTGTCGACATAGGCCTCGGATTCGCATACGACATCAATTCACACTGGGCTATCGGAGCTGAAGGCAAATACCAATATGTCGACGATTGGGACGATGCGTATCTGTCGTTCTGCGCTTCTTACAAATTCTAAGACATAATGAAAATCTGCATTTTAGACGGATATTCCCTCAACCAGGGCGACCTTGATTGGTCGCCCGTTGAGCGTTTGGGCGACGTGACGCTTTTCGACCGCACACCAGCCGACAAAATCGTGGAGCGCGCAGCCGACGCCGATATCGTGCTGACAAACAAAGTGCCTTTCAGCGCCGACACGCTGCGACAACTGCCACGACTACGCTTCATCTGCGTGCTCGCCACAGGCTACAACATCATTGACACCGAGGCGGCAGCACGCCAAGGCGTGGTGGTTGCCAACATCCCCGCCTACAGCACCATGTCGGTGGCACAGATGGCCTTCGCCCACATTCTCAACATCACAAACCACGTGGCTTCATACGCACGCGAGGTTGCCGACGGCAAATGGACAAACTGCCCCGACTTCTGCTTCTGGGACAGTGCGCTGACAGAACTGGCAGGCAAGACAATGGGTATTGTCGGACTCGGCAACACCGGAATGGCGACAGCGCGCATAGCCGTTGCAATGGGCATGAAAGTGGTGGCGCTGACATCGAAAAGCGCCGACACGCTGCCAGAAGGAATCACACCGGCACCGCTCGACGATGTGCTTGCCACTGCCGACATTGTCAGTCTGCACTGCCCTCTCACATCGTCGACGCGCCATCTTATCAATGCCGAAGCCATCGGCAAAATGAAGCCATCGGCAATTCTGATCAACACCGGACGCGGTCCGCTTGTCGACGAGCAGGCTGTCGCCGATGCGCTCAACGGCGGGCGTCTGGCGGCATTCGGCGCCGATGTGCTGTCGCAGGAGCCACCCCGCGGCGACAATCCTCTGCTCTCCGCGCGCAATTGCTTCCTGACACCCCACATCGCATGGGCCACCCTCGAGGCACGCACGCGCCTGATGAGCACAGCCACAGAAAACGTGCGCCAATTCATTGCGGGAGAGCCAGTTGCAAACCGCGTGAACTAACAGTCATAAAAGGAATAATAAGTGACAAAAATCAAAGTCGCCTATTATTCCTTTTATTTTCAATAACATACACCTTAAAGCAGACAACGAGCTGCTATGTTTAACAAATATTAACCTTGTAAATTATAACGCCTTGTTGTTTTTTTAAAACAAATATTCTACCTTAGTACCCGATTTACAAAAAATCTAATAGCGACCCAAATGAATAAGCGAGTAGGCATATTAATGCTTCTCTTTGGTATGTTTTTAATCCCAAACGCACATACCAACATCACAGAAATCGACATTGACTTCCAAGTGGGGAAGTGCAATGTTGACACTGCGTATAGCGACAATGCCCGTCAACTCGCAAATCTCGAAAAAACGATCCAATACGTAAACAGCCATCCCAATGTGCGCATTGAGAGGCTAACAATCAGTGGCTATGCCTCGCCCGAAGGACCTGCTGTAAAAAACAAGCAGCTTGGCGAAACCCGTGCCAACTATAATCCGCAAAACGAAGCGTTTCGCCTTTCCATAACGAACCGCATAATTTCT